>OFRG01000036.1_pt1 | contig 47775 bp, 74 predicted proteins | sample 1543071 | NCBI WGS metagenome assembly OFRG01 (sample SAMN07774222, study PRJEB24372) | wastewater metagenome | isolation source: WWTP Verbania (Effluent) | place: Italy: Verbania | collected 2015-12
GCCGGAGCCGTCGCCATTGCCGGAGCCGTCGCCATCGCCGGAGCCGGATCCGTCGCCGTAGCCGTAGCCGTAGCCGTCACTGGAGCCGTAGCCGTCACTGGAGCCGGATCCTTCGCCGTAGCCGTAGCCTATTGCTGCCATACTTTTACTCCTTTAATGCTTTCCTTGGCTTTATCGGTCACGTCTTCCTCCATGAAGAGTTGGTTGGTTCATTTCTTCTCTGGCAAATGGCTCCATGCCATTCGGCTGGCAATCTTCTGCACATAGGACAGTGAGAGCTTGTATTCCTTTGCAACGCTGGCCTGTGTCTGAGTCAGGCACTTCTTGCGAATGTCGTACACCTGCGACTCAGTAAGCACCGAGTTGCCGTTATTGGATCCTTTGCGTGCATTGCCCTTGGGCTTGGCTTTTGGCCTGTAACGCTGCGGCAGGCGTTCTTCGCTATAGTGCCGTGCCACACAGGACATGCTGAATCCGTTGTGTAATCCTCTGGTACTGACTTCCATGACCATCACTTGACTCCTATGGATGATCGTTGTTCGTACCACGCAATCTCCCAAGGATTGCGATTGAGTTCGTCCACTATTTGCATGGCCACTTGCTTGGATGCCACGTTGTACAGCACCCGCTCTGTTCCATCTCGCTGTTGCACTTTGATGGCGTAGCATTCCAGTGGCTTTGTTGCTGTTATTGTCATGGTGGTTGCTTCGTTGAACCACAGCCTTGCAGACGCCTGCAAGACACTCCCCATTCGGAACAGAGTTGTCAGCACCTGTTTTGTCTCGCAGTATTCCAGACCATCTGGAAACGCTGCACATCTCTGCAAGGCTGAGGTTCAAAAGCCTGGCGGACGATTCGAACGTCTCTCCTGCAGTGTTTGACTCACCCGTTGGGGCTTATCTGGAGTCACCCAGAACACTGCACCTGAAGCCATCAGGTTGCCAGGCATTGCCGGTCTTTCCCGGCTGTCAGCCAACGCCCAGAGCGAAAGATTGTCGCAAAGCTCTGTCGTTGGCTGCTGCGGTTTTCGGCCAGTTGACAACCCAGGTACTCACAGCGAATCCTGGCTCTCTGCTGCTGTTACGGACAGCAGTACGGGCGAAGCGGCCCGATGGTGTGTTCACTCCTGCCTGCCACTGCTGCCACTGTTAGACTCGCAACCTTTCAAAGAGGAATATTCCTTGCACATCAGGTTTGCGTCAGTAGGCTCGGCAACACACCGATCAACAGTGGCAGGCAGGTTCTCCGCAGTTACTTTTAGGCAGCATGACCAAAGCAGGCTGCTGTAGTTGGCTTCGATACGGCAACGACTGTGAGGCACATAGCAGCCTGTAGAAGCGATAGCCAAGGTCAGGATCGTTGCGAGAGCTTTCATATGCTACTTCCCAAAGAGAAACCACATAACGAGACTGGACACTACCACACCGATAATGCAAGACATGGTGATCGCGACAAAGGCGGCGACTACCAGTGAGCCTGTGTCATTTTTGGGGCGTGGGGGAGGCTTCACATCCGAGAACAGATTCTGTAGTTGTGGGTGGAGCTTGTTGCGATCCGAAGATGGCATCGTGAACTTCCTTTCGGTGAACGGGAATACGGGTAGGGGCTGTGATACCGATACGAACTTTGTCGTCCCTGATCTCTACCACACTGATAACGATTTGTTCGCTACCGTGCCCTATGATGATAGACTCATACTTCTTCCTTGATAGCACTAGCATCGGTCTTCCTCTATGTGGTTAACGTGGTTAGCGATCAAACCGGCGGAGCTGGCTTTCCAGCTCTTCGATGAGTTGAAGCACATCCTTGGCAGCACCTGTGAACGGATTCACTTCCGGTGCCCATCCGTGTGCGTGCAATACCTTACCGCCGCTGTTGATATTGTTCGCGGCAATCTTTGCCCACTCCAGTGCTCGCCGCAGGGCTTGGCGTTCCTGACTTTCGGCCACTGCGTGGTAGCGTGGCTCTCTGGTTAGTGCGGTGGCTGCTGCTGACATTGGGAAAGTCTCCGTGTGGTTATTGGCTGATGTTGGCTTTCAAGGCCAGCGTGATCGGCTTGAGGATCAGGTAGGTCACTGCGGCGATGGCGAGAATGTCTAGCATGGCTTGGCTCCTTCAGTCGGCTGCGTTTGTTGTGTTAAACATTACGGTACAATGGTACCATTGTCAATACTGCTTCTGCGGTTTTAATATTTTTCAATGACAACGTGTTTCACTTGTTTCTTGTGGCTGTGTTGGTTAGTATACACTTGACTGAAATTACGGAGTGGTACAACATGGCAGCCATCATGGCTGAAAGACCTCGACTTATCATTGATTGCACGAACCTTGTTCGTCGTGCTGTAAAACTTCGTGCTGCTAGAGAAGATGCTTCTGCATCCGAAATTGTCATCAGAGCTATACGCGCGTACTGTTCTCCCGAAATCCGTGAGGCAGAACGATTGATGGAAGACGAAAAGAAACGTCGAAAAGAAGACGACAAGTAAACTCCCATCATGGCCAAGAAAAAGCAGACTCCCCGTTCGCCCTACACAAAGCGCAAGCCGATTCTCATGCCAGTTGTCTGGCACGATCTTTTGTGCAAGATGTCTGCTTGTCATCAGCAACCGATGGTCTGGTATCTCCAAAGGCTGATGGCACAAGCAGCCGATCAGCAGAAGATAAGCCGCCCGAAGTTGCCCTGGGAAGATTAGCACGCTAGTTATCCTCCGCCAGCCACTTGCCCACGCCGTTGCGTACCACTTCCATCACGCCGCCTGCATGCTGCCAAGCGGTGTTCCACGGTCGCGGGACCAGCACCGCCTTGCCGCCAGCCCGCTCCCATTTGTCGCAATTTCTGGCGTTGTCGTCGATCAGCAAGGAGCCTTGGGCGACCTTGGCGTACTTCCATTTGTCGCGCTCAAAGATAACTTCGTGGCCGAGATGCGGATAGTGGTGATCGAGCCAATCGAGCTTGCCATTCACGCAGCCATCGTTCTGCGAGGGCATGGTGATGATGCGGACCTGCGCACGAGCCTGTATCGCTGCCCAGAACGCTACCCGCTCCAGTGTGTCAGCCTCTGGTGTCTTGGGCAGGCCACGCCAGAAGTCGTACTCGCACGGCTTCCAGAATTCATCCAGCGGGATGTCCCATAGCTCCCAGATGTCCCACACGCCCTTGCTGTCGGGGTGATGGTAAGGATCGTCGCGGCCATGAGCTTGGCAGATGCCGCTGACGAAATCCGCCAGCACTCCATCCTGGTCGAGATATACTCCGTATGATGCGCTCATGGCTTGTTCTCAGTGGGTTGAATGTAAGGTACAAAAAGACAGCCATCCAAGGTAGGCTGGATGGCTGTGCAGTTAATTAGTCTTCGTACTCTTCGCCTGTTTGAATCAGCAGCTCGCAGGCATGTGGCGATAGCTTAGTCTTGGTCATCTTTCGGCTCCGGTTAGTTGCTGTAGTATTCGACAAGATCGTTGATGTGTGTTAGGTGTTCTTGTCGTGCTTCCATGACCTGCTGAGCTTCTTCAATTTCGGATCGTTTGCAGCGTGAAGCAAACCGGGCTTCAAGGTACTGATTTGCGTAGAGCTTGACCGTATCCAGTGCTGTCTGAATAGCTTCGTGCTTGTCTTTAGCTTCCACGATAGCAACGGCCATCGTCTGAGTCATGCTCTGGTTGGCTGCGTTTGAACCATGTCGGAAAATTACAAAAGTCTTCATCTTTCGGTCTCCTGAAAAGTGGTAAACTTGTCTTCTAAAACAAGTATAGGCCAAACATCTTACAATGTCTAGTCTTGTCATGGAAAATTCTGAAATTATTTTAGCGGGGGGCCATCAGTTGCTTGATGGCATCGGTTAACTTCCACTTCTCCATTACCATACTGCCCAGCTTGTCTGCCCCTTCTTCGGGGCGGTCTATCTTCAAGCCAAGCTCGCGGAGGTCATCGAGATAACGGCAGGTGGTTCGGTGATTCCAGCCCAGCTCGCCCGCCAGATCGGCGATCTTCCAGATCGCCTTGCCCCGCCGCTCGATAGCGGCGGATAATTGACATAGGTTTGTCAATGTTTGGATTTTGCTGATCGACTTTGCCATTACTTTGACTCCTCTGTTAAAAACGAATCGGGCTTCCCGCTTCCGATCCACTCTTCCAACTTCCGGCATGCTGAGTACGATCCTAGATGGGTTCGGATTTACTACTTCACTGTGATGCCGAGTTTGTTGCAGCGAGCTTCGTACTCAGCGAAGGTTTCGAACTGAATGATTTCATTTCGACCATAGAGAGGGGCTTCCCATTTCTTGATGTCCTTTTTGGTCAGCTGCCCCATAGCGGTGAACTTGACACCGAGCTGTGGGTTGTAGCGGCGTTTGATGCAGTAGGTCATGCGGCGGGTGATTGTCTTGCTCATCTTTCGGTATCCTGAAAAGTGGTAAACTTGTCTTCTAAAGGAAGTATAGACTAGGCTCAGGCCGAGTGCGTCCCGGCGTAAGCGGATATAATCGAGGTTAAGCATTATCTCACTGTGAGGCCTGTGACTAGTGCCGCGTCTTCGCCCATGAGATCGTGACGCTGCTTCCAGTTTCGTTCTCCCTGCTCATGCTGGCCATATTCCAGCCACGCAGACGGATCTTCGTCGTATTCGGCCTGGCACTGTGAGCAGAGGCCATCGGTACAGTGGATGCAATTCGTCGGCATTGGATCGATCCTCCAAGATAAAGCCAGCCTATCCCTACTTCCTCTTGCGAGGCCTGAGTGCTTAGGTCAGGAGGGATGGGATGGGAGTGCTGTTACATGTTCTCTTGACCAGCATACAGACGGTTGCCATCTGGAGCGTCTTGTGATTCAATCCAGAGCCATGCACCATCTACGCTCTCAATATAGCTAAGCAGGTCCTGCACGGTCTCGATCCCCTGCTTGGCTAGGTGTGGCTCAGTTGCGGCCAACTTGCGAGCAGCTTCATCCATGTTGGATGCTTCGACCTTGATCAGGTAAGCGTCACTGTTGATCTTGTAGGTGTAAGTCTTCATCTCTATCTCCTGAAAAGTGGTAAACTTGTCTTCTAAGAACAGTATAGACTAGACATCTTACAATGTCTAGTCCTGTCATGGAAAATTCTAAAAAAATATTGCTAGTCAGCAAGCCCCAGGCGTTTGATGGCCTGATCCTGGATTTGTTCTGCTCTCTGCTTGCTGAAGTCAAACGCTGCCCCGACCTTCCGAAACGAATCTCCTCGCATCCTTCTGGCGATCACTTCCCGTTCCAGCTTGGGAAGGCAAGCCGCCCGTGCCTCAAAATCTTCCTTCATCTCCCGCAGCTCGATCAACCTCCTGTCAGGCTTGGCTGTCCTGTCTTTCAGCTCGGTGGTCGTCTTGCATTTGATTTCTTTACACACTCCTGTGATGCCTCTGGTGTAAGCGTTGCGAAGCAGCATGATAAATGAATTGTGAAACCACTTGAATGCCCAGCCGGAGAAGCTGCCCTTCGATGAGCAGTAGGTGCGGGCGGCGTGGCACAAGGCAAAGCCGAACTCGGCTTCCATCAACTCTCGATCTATCGTGCGTTGTGAGCTGTAGTATTTGTTCACGCCTGCAAACACCAGCTTGTAGTTGTCCTCCACCAGCTTGCGTTGCGCGTCGGTCAGCGGAGCAGGTGGCTGTCTCAAACTGGTTTCTCTCCGCTTCCGTCCCAGGGCTTCGCCAACTTGTAGTCAATCATCATCTGGTTTACCGACTGTGTTTGCTCGCCATCGACTAACCACACTTCGGCGAGATATCTACCGTACTTGTCGTTTGGTTTAACTGATTGTACTCGTACTTCTTTCCCATCGATTTTGTCTGTCAGCCATTTTTTGGCAAGCACACCGTTCGCCCGTTCCATCGGGTTCGCACTATTGGTTTCCGGTGCGTTGATGCCGTACATGCGTAGAGGCATGTCGTGAAAAATACTGAAGCCAAGATCAACGGTGACGACAATAGTGTCACCGTCGATGACTCGTTTTACGAAAGCTGGGTATTCCCGCTTCATCTTAGCTCCAGACCACCAGTGAAGGTGAGATAAGATCACCTGCCTTTCAGAGCATCGCGGATTGAAAGGTATCGCTCCTTCTCGCATCGCTTGCAGTGTCTACACCCTCTTTTGTCTATGCGGGTGCTAGCTTGGGTGTATTCATGCCCGCGTTTGCAGTGCGTCATAGATTTCCCTATTTGCCACGGATGGCCTTCAATATTTTCTGTTGAGTTGATCTTTCTTGTGACTATTCTGAGGTGGTTGATATTGCAGCAATCCCTCCTTCTACATCGATGGTCGATTACCATGTTAAGTGGCACTGGCCCATAAGATTTCTCCCAGATGTACCTATGTAAAGGCATGTTTCTTCCATACCAGATACGCCCATATCCTTGGAATTTCGCTCCTTCAAAGATGTGGCAGTTGCCCTCTAGGCCATCTTTGGGGCACGGGATTTCGGTGTATCTAATATTTGGCTTTGAGCCTTTAGGCCTCTTGGAAACGCACGCAACCATGTTACCTCCATCTTCTTCCACGAACACGAACTGTGCTTACGTTGCATGTCCCGGTTGAGCATGCCTCAGTAGATGCCAGTGAATTCGTTGACTGATTGCCCCTGCAGAAGAGGTGCATATACCTCAGCCCATCAGCCCCCCGCACCCAAGCAGCACCAGCATGGCTGTAGTGGTCATCCATACAGCATGTGCCCCAGCCCCAACTATCCTCCAATGCACCACAGCCAGCAGCGTCAGCAGAAGCACCGGCTGGCAGGCAGGTGAAATCCGACTCAGGCAGATGGCCATGAATGCCACGACTGGCACGTTGCTGAGCTGCCTTCAGTGCGGCTTCGGTGAGTTGCGGATCACGCTGGAAGGGTGGCAGGCCCCGCTTTGCTCGATAAGCGTTGACCTCATCCAGTGCGTCGTTGCTTCCAGTTTCCGTTGGGGCAACTTGCTTATCGGAAACTACGGAAACTGGCTGACTGCTCGCCCATGCGGTCGTAGACCGATTGCGAGATTTGTGATCGGCCAGGGCGCCGCCTGCTAACAGCAGCAGGCAGAAAATAGCGGTGATGGCTCGCATCGCTAAGCCTCCATGTGAAGGGGAATTGAAACAAGGAAAAAGTTATTTCAGGTTCATCCGTGAACCCGAAATAAGATCACTACTTGCCGAGCAGCTTCAGAATGAGGCTGATGGCATCAGGCAGGAATTGCAGCAATAGCAACCATCCTGCAAACTTCTTCGGATCGCCACCGGCTTCCACGATCATGGTGTTGATCTCTTCCTCGGTGTGTAGCGGCTTCTTCTTGCCGACAGGGCCAGCATCGCCAACCACCAAGCCGCCGCCGTTGTTGACGTGCTTCAGGTCGATCAGGAAGTTGTGAGCAATATCCTTCAATGCGTTGAATACGAACGCATCGAGGTTACCTGGAGAGGTAACTGCTGGCTCGATGCCATCTGTGATATTGCCTACGCCGGTTTCCACCTTCACGATATCGATCTTGGTTTTGTCAAACCCGATCTTCACCAGACCATCTAACAACCCGCCTTGTGTTTCGGCCATTGCATTCTCCGTTTGAGTTACATATCCCAATCGAGAAATTTCGGTTGGGCAGGAAACCAATCCAGGCTCCCGAACCCGTACACCTCAGCATCCAGACGCATAGCAGCTTTCACGTCAGCTTCAGTTACCCAGCAGCCGCAGACGGGACCGCCTGCAGGGTCGCGCGGGTAGGTGTCAGCAGGCCAGTTGTTCTGTACCCAATAGATTGTCCCGAAGTCGGGATGCTCTTCGACACCAAGGACAGATTGCTGATGGCCGCCCCGGCTGTCCCACCTTCCCATGACGCGGGCGTTCGATCCGCTGCCACGAATCTGTGCCGATCCGATGTAGTTATTGCAGGCAAAGCTGACACCGTAGCCATTCTGCACCAGTGCAAGAATGTCTTCGGGCGTTTTTGCTTCGGTGGAAATGCCGAAGAGATGAGCCTTGGAAACCTGCAGCACCTTGGCAACTGATGGATTGCGGTAACTGCTCCAGTCCAGTTCTTGCGTCCTGGTGATCTGGAACCCGTTGTCGATGTCGTAGGTGTAGTCAGGGAGGATGTCGCTGCGGTCAACGGGGTAATCTCTCACCCCGTCAACGGTCAGGCTCTTCTGCATGGTTGAGCCCATCGAGCCCTCACCTTCGCCATCGGCCCCGTAGTAGTGCCGCGACATCGCGTAGTTATGCCAGAGGAATGGCATGAACGCTTTGGTAGGATTGTCGCTGGCCACACGCTGAGCACAAATGGTGCTGATCACTGCGTTGAACGCCCCAGCCTTGACGCACGATCCAGTGATCTGATGCCAGCGAGTGAAGGCGAAGCCTACATCGGCCACCACGTCAGGGTGGCTCCAGAGGTCGAACAGCCGCACGGCTTGGCCTTTGGCCATCTGCTTGGGTTGCAGCGTATGACGCACGAATGCGTTGCTGGAGACAGCCGCAAAGTGGGCGGATTGCTGGTCAGGCGTTCTGGCTATCGGCTCGATCCAGCCTAGTGGTGGTGCCACGTTATTTCACCTCAGAGAGTCGCTTGTAGATGCTGAGCAGCGTTTCACTCAGTGCAGTCTTGATGTCTGCAATCTTGGTCGATGGGTTGGTGATAGCAGGAATCTTGGCGACCAGCTCCTTGCCTACCGCCGTTCGCAGGGAGTCGAGAGTCTTGTGATCTTCGCCAAGTAGCTGGTCGATCTTGGCGTTCATCTCTTTGTTCAGGTCGGCAGTAACAGTGAACCGCTTGCCGTTCTTGATCTCCGTACCGTACATCAGGAACAGGTTGGCGTAGGCGGACACATCTTCGATCGTGCCCTTGCCAGCCTTGATGTCTGCCAGCGCGGCGAGAGCCAGAGCATTGGTAGGAGTAACCGGATCGACAGGATCAACCGGCGGCGGCGGAAGTGGCTTGCCAATGACGAACTGGAATGCGGCCACGATCACTGACTTGCCATTGACCACGCCGTGCCAGATAACCGTTGCCGTGCCGTTAGCAACTCCCGTTACCAGCAATCTGTCGTGAGTAGTGATAGGCTCGATGACCACCCATCTGGCCACTGTCTCGCCCTTGGAAACGAGCCAGCCCGCGTATCCCTTGCCTTTGGGAATAGACACCGTTCGCAGGCAATCATCGCTCCCAGGCACTGGGTATGCTTCCAGATCGCCTTCCATCTTGATATCGACAATGGCATAGCCACCGTAAGGCAGCAGCGTTGGCGAGCCCTGTGCCGCCCTGATAGTTGCTTTGGCGGTATCTACTTCGTTGGCGGTTGGCCGCTTGCTGACTTGCAGGTTGTCTTGCGCGGCAGCAAGGCATGGCAAGAACAATGCCAGTAGCATCGCTGCGATTTTGACAAGCCGCGACAATGACAGCGGGTAGGTTCTGAATTGTGTGTTGTATTTCAGCCCACGTTCGTTGCTGGGCAGTACCTGTGCGACCGAATGACCTTCATAGTTGAACACGCTCATGACTTTCCCTTCCTGCCCTTCCTTCAGGCCAAACTGCGGCGGGTAGTCTTTGAGGTCAACAATTCGCACCACATCATCCACGTCGATTAACATATTTGCCCCGATCTTGTTGCCTGATCTTACCAAGCCAGTGTGTGCCCGCTATCAGGTCGATAATGGTCACAGCCATGATGCAGACACCCACGATGCTGTGGCATAGGATTACCGCCAGCAGTTCGACAGCCCTCATCTCTTGTGCCCAGCAAGCCAGTTGCCTGCTGCTTCTATCACCAGCCAGAAAATGAACTTCATGATTTGTTCTCTCCGTGGCCTTTGGCTTCGTCGATCACCCCGCCGATCCCTTTGGTTTCAGCAGCCTTAAGGAACCGCGCACCGATGGCATGAGTTATTCCCCACATTACCCACGCGCCAACAGCCATCAAGAATGAACCAGCAAAGCACTCTTCGGGGCCAAAGACTCGCCATTGCTTGAGCGTGAGGGGCGAAAGAAAAATGGCTGTCAACAGTGACACAGTGAAGTAGGATGCAATCGACTGTATACCTCGCTCCGACACTGGTAAGTTTTTGTTATCGATGGCTTTACGCTTCTCTACTTGCGTAGTGCTGATCCACAAAATAACACACACCACAGCCCCCCCAAAGCTACCTCCACCGATCAGAAACATCAGAAAACTATTGCGTATGATGCCTTCTTGATCTGCCTCTTTTATTTGATCCTGTTGTAAGGTAGTAGCAGTGGTAGTGGCAACAATCTTGCTGTTTTGGCTGTGTAATATTTTGATGGCGTTGCGTTCAATTTCTGAGCCGGTGACGGTGATGCCTATCGTCCACACGCCCAGAATAATAGCCATCAACTTGATGTACATTATGCATCCTTTCCCGTTTCTGTTGATACAAACCGGCATGAACTACTCTCCAGCCTCTGTGGTATCATCAACAACAAATGGGCGAGGGCACTTCTTGAACACGATCTGCCCAGGGGTGTCGCATGGTCCACCATCCTGAGCACATGGCACCAATGGGCAATCACCAGTGAGCAACACAAGCTGGCCGTTGATGCAGTCGTAGTAGCATCCCATGATTACTTCCCTTGTAGTTCAAGTGACTTTTCAAGGTTATAAATGGCCGCATCAATGTTGCCATTGTTCAAGTGAATGATGGCCTTGGTGTCATAAAAGAGAGTGTCAGGCTTCTCTCCTTTTTGCTGTCGATCATAAAGCAACTTGGCTGCTTCGACGTGCTTGCCGCTTATCACGGCGTTGAACACTTGCTGCCTGTAGGTTTGCTCCATCGCCAGCCCCGCCAGAAAGAGTATCGCTGCTACCAGTAAGACCACCGCAGACAGCCTTACCAGATGCATCAGTTTGATTTTCATAGTGCAATCCTTATACTAGACTTTACCTGTCTAGCTTCTCGTGAGTGGTTTGTATCATTTCCAGTTCGGTCTGCGGATGAACTGCTGGTATTGCAGCGAGTTGAAATGCACTTTGGCAGTCTTCTTCACTTCCTGCAAACCTTCAGAGGTTTTTGCCAGCGTCGTGTATTCGAAATCCAATCCGTTTTCCATCTTCGGCCTGCGTGGAAACAGCCCATCAATCGGCCTGCCATAGATGCGGTTCAACTCCTGTTCGTGCTGTTCGTAAGTTGGCTCATACAGAACCGTATTCTGCACTAACGGCGACTTGTTGAAGTCGATCAGCATGGAGTTGTGCCGATGCGATCTGCAGTACACGTCGTTGTTGCTACCAGGATCGAACTGCGTGACGATATTCGACAGATACAGCCGTGTATCGTTGAACGTCACCGACCTGACAAGGCAAGCTCTCTGCGGCGTTGGTGGGCGAATGTTGAACTTGCCACCGTTGATGGTCAGCACTGCATCATTGCCTTGCGTGACAGACCACAGGCACCGGAATCCTGCATCGATCCAGATTTTGCCAGTAAGTAGCAGGTTGCTGCCACTTGTAATGAAGATCGCCCCACCGTGTGGGCAGTCAGCATACAGGTCATCCTTCATCTCGATCTGTGTCGATGCGGTGTCTGCGAACACGACGCAGTAGCGACGGTCAACGACGCTGTAACTGCTGATGGCATGAGTGCTGCTGAAGACGATGTTCGCCGACTGCGGGTTCTCGATAAAGATCGGATTCGATCCGGTGAAAGAACATTGTCTGAACTTCAGTTCACTGGCAGTATGACCGCCTGTGCCGACACAATTCCATGTGATCTTCATGCCGAACCGCAACCGTTCTAATGGCTGACCATCTCCTTCTGCGTTGCGAAGGTTGAATCGACAGTTCTCAAATTCGTTGCCAAAGCTGCCACTGCCCCAGCCATTGAATGCCAAGCCAACCGAGCAATAGCTGTTGCTAGCCTCAAGCTGCAACCCTTTCAGAGTGGTGTACGCAGAGACATTCACCCACACTGGCCAGTAGGTTGGCGTGTCGGGCGAATGCCTTACTGTGACCTTGAACGTACCAACCTTCGCAGCTATCCCACGAAAAGTAGTTTGCTGCCCCATCGTCCAGAAGTTATGGATAATCGGGCAACTGATCTCGTAATCTTCATCGACTTCGATATTGCCTGCCTGATCCAACATCGCCACCTGTAGAGATGATAGCCATGACTTCGGTTCGATGGCGGGAGTAAATGTCGTCCATGCATTCTCGATCACACGCCACAGCTCGTGCTTGTTCTCGCTGATAGGAAATATCCAATCGTTGTGATTAGCATGGTCAGGCACTGGCTTGTGGCAATCTGGTGAGACGACAGCCTGCCATGCGTTGCGACTGCCACCCGCAGATCGAACGTACCAGCGGATGCCCATCGCCCCCATCGGTGGCTCGTCCTGGGTGAAGCATGACAGGACAAACGTGTCAGCAGGAAGCGGCCCGCCGGGCCACGCTGGAACAGTTACATCAAGCGGGTCTGACATCTGCGTCAGCCCCTTCTCTGTAACGTAGCAGTAGGCCACTTCGACAATATTCGTTGGAATGTTACTCACGACGACCACTGGAGGAGGAGCCACATCCTGATACTGACCACCAAAGGTCAGCTTGGCGAGTGACAGACAGCCATCGTCGTAAGTAAATGGCGAAAGCTCATCGAGTCTAGGGTTGACTGCATCGTAAGGCACAACGGCAGCATGCTGGTATGGTGGAATATTTGGCCCCCACTGCCACGCAGCTGTCGCTGCTCGCTGATCCCATTTCGTCAGAAGTTGCTCATACCCAGGTTTCCATTTGTAGTTTGTCTCGGCAGGATCGCTGTCAATGATTTTGATCTTCCAGACAATCCCATCTTCCTCGTACTGCGGCTTCTGGTTGTGGCCTGATGCCTTCAATCGCCATCCACTCTTGGAAGTAAACCGAAACGGCTCGCTCCATGCACCAACCTTGTGCTGGTTGACGATGGCGTTGCGGATTTCGAACGTCCCGCGAGGGTTAGGGTTGTTCGGATATATCCATCGCCCTGCACTCGGCTGACCGTAGCTGCTTGGCCAATCGCCCTTGACAGGAGGGCGTGCTGGCTTAGCGACTGTCTGCCAGCGTGGGGCGAAGGCGCTGGTATTAACCTGCGAATAGGATGATATCGTTGCCAAGAGCATGGTAACGATAGATGCGATGAACTTCATTGCTGCCCCTATGGTATCTCGGCTTGCAACTGCACCAGCGTCCTCGCTTCCGACCACATACGAAGACCTTGGAAACTTACATCCGATGCGTTGACGCCCTCACAACCGACGTTTAGGTAATTGCCCGTGTTGTTGTGCGGCCCCGGCGTCCCCGTCCACGATGCCGAACCTGTCAATGATAGGTTCGCCGCGTCACTATCCGGCGAGGTGTAAATTTTCACGCCGCTAGCATCTATCGAGAACGCTACCGCATGCCAGTTGCCATCTTTGACGTTGACCGATGAGGTCGCGTCAAACGAGCCACCGTTTATCGACGTAAAGAACACACGCGGTTTACCTGTGAAAGCGTCAAGCACGAAGAATATGCCGCCGCTATTGTGCCGGAGTAGACTAACGTTATAGTCAGTTGAAGTTGTTTTTATCCACAGTAACACCGTCAGCGGATAGAAACCCAGGCACTGCGTTCCGGTCGCACGGTATCGGGCGTATTTCGTCCCGGTCACCGCTGTAACTAGGCACTGTTTGCCGTTCAATCCGCTGGCATACGTCGGGTTGTTGATCTCTACAAAGTCCCTGGTGTACACGGTACTGTCGAGCGTGTTCCCGTTGAAGTCAACGTTGACCTTGAGTGATGACACTGGCTGAGACAGCAGTGAAGTCAACGCTGATTGCCCTGCCGCTGTCATTGCTGCATGCCCGGCGTGAGTCCAATGGATTGTATCCGCGTCGAAGTAGGAAAGGTTCGTATAGTCCTGTAACTCCGTCGGAACCGCTATAACGTTATTCGCGTATTGCCGTGTAGACAACGCCGCAAGCGACACGTTGTACGCTGCCCGGTAGCCTTGCTCTGTCGGGTCGAGTACGCCCGCATCCGCAAGCTGGTTACATATAACAAGGAACCCTTTTTCGCGGAAGTACGCTAACCATGTTTGAGCTTTCGCAATAGCCTGGGAGTCAGTATTGCCGAGACCGTTGATATCATTTATGCCAGCGTTGAGCCACATCACACAACGCTTAGCAGGATCATAGAGATCGGAGACAGTTACCACTGCATCCCCGACAGTGGCCCAAGTGTTTGCCGGATATCCGCAGCTATAGAACGCCGCCTCGGCGTAATCTGCTTGAGCAGCGTATCCTAGGATGTCTTCGCTGTTGTCGTTGTCGCTGAGCGAATCGCCATTAGCTACGAATACCTTACTTAACTGACTAGGGAACCTCGCCCCGCGTGCCATTGCCCACGTATCAAGACTCGTCTTCTGACCTGCTGACGATGCAGCATTGTAAAGCACCGCCGCGACAACACCGGACGCCCATCCGTTGCCAGTAGAACGTCCCATCAAAGAGAAACCGTCGTTGATCGTCCCCGCTGTCAATGCAGAAAACGATTCGCTGACATCGTTCACCCAGACAGTAACCGCTGATGCTGAACACACCACACCGATGAGATTGAGAGACGATGGAACAGGAATAGATGACGTATGAGTACCGCCAGCATCTACCCACACCAACCGAGCGGACGTCCCATAGTCGCCAGTTACGACGACCTGAAGCGTCCCCGCCGAGCAGTGGAATAGAACGTGAGTCTCTGTAACCCGCGTCATGAAACGTTCTAGGTCGGCTAGGGCGAAGAACGAAAAAGCCTGCTTGTCAATGACCGCAGTCGAATGATAGATGTAGTCGTCAACTGCACCGTAGATAGCGGCGGGGTAAAATGACCGATACGACAACCGCTTACCGGATGTCGCTTGTTCTAATGTATGACCGTTCCCGCTCTGGTCTTCCCATGTAACGATTGTACCGTAATTGGACGGGTTGCCATTACCTTTACTGGCTTCGTAGTAGGCAAGGTAGGTGGAGGAATTTGGCGGTGGTAGTAAAATGTCACCACCACCTGCCAACCCTGGGACAACGGCAGCAGAGCTATGCACCAGCCCTGTTGGTTTGAAGTACGACAACCAGTTCATGGTGATACCTAAAACGCAAGGATGTAGACATTCTGCGTGCCGCTGACTGATTTAAGATACACACCAGTAAGATCGCCAGCGACTTCCTTCGGGAGCCACAGTGATTCGCCTGCAGCCAGCTGATACCCGTCTGTTGCGGCGGTGGCTTCGGCGGTCATGGACGATGAAAAGCCTACAGCCATTCGTGCCGTTGCTTCTGTGCCCAGCCTTATCTGAACACCATAGTTGATGTTCTGTGCAGTGCCATAGAGTGCAGTGGCGGTAGTATCGCGGGCGATGCGTTTAGTGAGCGGATTGGCCATGTGCTTGGTCTCTCGATAGTCAACGAGAGTTTACCACCTACACATATTCCACACCGGGATTTTTGCAAAGAATATCTCGTATTCTTTGTAATTCCTTTTTTTGATTGTCGCCCCCGTTGACCAGGGCAGGAATGTCTACCTCAAAGAAGGTAAACCGTTCCCTTCCATTTGGGGTGTAGTATTGCTTCGCCTTGATGCTCAGCTTCTCCAGCTGTCCGTGTTCTCCGTAATTTGAGCCATAAATTTTAATCAATCCTTTTACATACACCCCGTCTGCCCAGGCTTGGAGCTTTCCTTCGTCTTTTTCTTCCCGCCACTTCATTTGGCGAGGAATGAAACTTTTTCGAAGATTACATGTCCAACTCGATGTCCCGGCGCTAGCTAATTCAGCGAGCACCCAATTGACTGAACACAAGGCCTCGTGCAGACGTACTGGGATTGTCATTTTCATGGTGTGCCTCCTAAGCATTTCGTCGCCATTACGACGCCCCTCTCGGGGTTGTTAAGTTGAATTAACCGTCAACCATCGGTTGTTTCAAATGAAGAGTTACTTAAACCTGTCACCTGCCATGATCTTTTTGATAACGGCATGACACCATTGATTAAGCTCTTCTAGTTGTTTGTAATCTATGATATCATAACCTCTTGGCCATCCAGCACTGGCCTAAATCCCAAAGTCGGTAGTCTTTGATTTCAAACCCCAACCGCTCCAGCCAGTATTTTACCCACTGCGGCGACAGAATACAGATGTGCGCGGCCTGATAGCCGATGCCGTTCGTGGCGATTCCTTTTTCATCCTTCGCTGTCGGATCAGTCGGTCGGGGTGTCTGTAGTTGCAAGTATCCCTTCTTGTTTGTGACGTTGGCCAGCTCGGTGAGCATCTGCATTGGGTGGTCAACATGCTCAATGACCTCGCGGCACATGACGGCGTGGTATTTCTGCGGGAACAAGCTGGCCTGAAACTGAGGGGCAATCGTGCTGCATCCTGGCTGGGCGGATTCAGGGATGACATCGAAGCCATGCACTGACCACCCCCGCTGCTGCATGCCCATCATCGCCACGCCTCGGCAGCATCCCACATCGAGAAAATCCCGCCCTTCGATGTCCGTCTTATAATCTTCGAACCAGTCCAGGTTGCTCCGCAGGCTCAGCATCTCTTCGTCGATGGTTAGCCCGCCATGATGCTGCTGGAGATAATCGGCAGTGTAGAGATTCTTCGTCTCGGCGTAGCTGTTGCTGGAGGAGTCGCAGCCGCAGGCGAGGCAACGAAACCAGTGGCCACCTTGATTGTCCTGCCACAAGTAGTGCAGGCAGGCTTCTGAGCATGCGCGGCAGTGAGTCATGATTGCCTCTGTAGCATGTATGCCTGTCCAGCTTCCCACAGCCATTTATCTAGTATGGCAAACTTTTTTTCTGTGATCTTTTGTTCCAGGATGTGCGGCGGGATGGCTTGCAAATGTGTTTTCTGATAGGTGATGTGATGGTTCGTATGCCAAGGGCGTGGGCATTGTAATTGAAACAAACCTCCTGGTGCTGTAACCTTGCTGATCTCTGTGAGCAGTCCTACCCAATCGTCTACGTGCTCAAGTGTTTCTCGGCACAATACTGCATCGTACTGCTGAGGGAAAAGGGCTGCAGTGAAGACTGGTGCAACTGTCACATGTGGTCCAAAGTAGCTCGGCTTGAAAATCTCAAAGCCATGAACACTCCAGCCTCTGGCTTGCATCTCTCTGAGCATTCCACCATTGCCGCAACCGACATCCAAGAAATCGTATTTTCGCACTTTCATCTTATACGATTCAAACCAACTAAGATTTGATTGGATTGTCTTGATGTACCCTTCGTACCCTCCTGCTTCCGTTTCGGCAATGAGGTTGTAATCGGTTCCATAGTCATTGACGACAGATTGGTAAGCAACTTCGTTGCTATCACCGCCGCAATCCATGCAATGATGCCATTGACACCCATGCTTGTCGTTCCATAACGGGGCAGTTCTGTCGCTTTGACAAACTCTGCAAATCATGCCACCTCCGGTGGTACGCCGCCGCTGGAACGGTTCGGGACGAACAACGCCCGCGTCCTGCTTGCAGTAGGACGACGTTCGGCAAGATAGTAGACAGCACACGATAGTCGAACTGCCTGCTTGTGAGTGATCACCCGCACGCCGTGCATCGAGCTGGGCCCGCATTCAAATAATGCCAGCCGCCCAGGCATTGGATCGATGGCCTTGACAACCTTGCCTGACATGTCGCAGAGCAGAAGCTGGCCGCCCCATTCTGGCTCCCAGTGATGATGCATGAACAGGATCGCATTCATCCGGCGTTCATATCCGATCATCGTCGGATGGATTTCGTAGTCAACGTGAGTTTGCAGGAACGATCCTTCGACGGAAAGATGCAAGCCAGCTCCGTGATTGATCGGATCGTTTATGAGCGACGGAATCTCAGCGAGGCGGGAAAACACTTCTGCATGCCGTTGTAGGTTTCTGAACGCCATCTGAAGCTCAGGCAGCATCGTAATGAAGTCGCACGACGTTTTCTTGCCACGTTCTACGTCGTTGTCATAGCTGACCTGCCAGCGGTGCATCATGGCATCGGCCATGCGTTCTGGTGTCAGTGGCTTGCAAAAATCATCGAACACCCACCAGCGAAACGGATCATTGCCGCATTGCATAATTGTTATCCTCTACTTGATTATGCCCGTGCGATATTGCTGGTGATCTTTCCGCCACTGCTTAAGCTCCGCTTCCACCCGCTGCCAGTTGTGCAAGCGGTACAAGTCAAACTGCTTCGTGCTCTCGTAGAACAGGCAGGCTGCTTCCTCTCGGCTGAAGATCATTGACGGGTAGCTCTCGATGCCGAACCATACCTGCTCGATGGCTCGCCAGTCTCGCCGCCAAAGTTCAGCGTTCTTGAACCAGCAGAACGAGCCACTGTAGTGCCACGTTGACCGGCTCCCACTAAACGCCCCGTCTACCGCCTTTTTGAAGATGCCCGCCGTGCAATGCGTCTTGAGTGCCTCTTCTACCAACGGCCAGTAGTCCAGCAGAATCTCGTACATCGTGGTCGTCCACGCATGGATCGACACGCCTGGGTTGACCGGCTTCGTGACACCCTTCGCCTGCCCGTAAAATGTGTAGCCTGGAAGGTTCTCGACGCTACCAAATAGTTGGGCAAACGTCGCCACCTCCCGCAGCTCTGGCTTGTTGTCCACCTGTATCCACTCGCATTCATAGCCGTGCATGTATTCCTGAACTGCTTCGAACGGATGAGAGTCGCCACTGGTAGCCACAGCGATCACCCGCTTGCCAGTGAACAGCGGCCAGCGGATTTTGAGTTGATCGAGATTGCGTTGCCATGTGCCTGCGTGCGTCTTGCGTGGCCAGATGTGAAACAGCAGGTGGCGGCTGCTGTCGCTGTACTGCTTCGGTGCTGTATCGTCATGCTTGCTCCACTTACCCGCAGGGCACTCACTTACCGCCCACGCCAGCTTGCCGCCTAGCACGTTTTCTTCGTTGAGCTGACACCCGCAAAGCGAACAGGAATTGGATTTGATATTTCGGTATTCGCACTGTTCGCAAATGGCAGCGCGATCCTGGCGGACATCAAGCGGTACTAGCTTGCCCCCGTTGGCAACGTGCTCAGCAAGCGATGCGATATAATTTTTGATGCGTACCACAGTTGATGGCATGGGAAGCGTACCGTCTGTCTGCTGATCCCATAGCTTGCGAAACCGTTCGCCCTTCTCACCAGGATCGATAGCGTAGGAAGCATAGTGGCCATTGTGCTGTCTCTTATGACGTTCGCAATAGTTCTCTAGGCCATCTTTGTTGATGAGAGTACAAATCATCATCACTCCGAAATATCAAATGAAAACGATGAGCCAACGCAGTAGCTGTACCCAACGTATGGTTCGTTATAAAGGTTCTGAGAATTGCAAACGCCGTTGGATGTCTTATTATTTTCGCACACAATCGTTTTACTTACAGTGGCAAATGTCAATGGGCTGCATGTAGCAGGGGCACTAATTTCGTTGTAATACTCTACTAAAGACTGGTGAGTAGTGGCAGCGATGTTGCTTGCAGTAATAGTGATAAACCATTTGTACACATACGGCGGCGTGTCGTTGCATCTTACACAATACAGACCAACAACATACTGGTCATCAACGGCACTGCCAGAGATAACTCCAGCTCCGCTGACGCAATTAGTATCGCTAAAGCTACCTTCGGTGACAATTGGAGCAGTCGAGCCAAGATACTCAACATTGATAGCACTACTTGGAGGAGTTGTACATTCACTTTGTGCCAGACTCTTGGATAGTGTCAGCGTCCGTGTCTTTGGTATACACCCTATTGTGATTGATATTGTTAGCGTGTTTGGAAAGACATCACAGCCGCAACAACTATTTAAGCCACCCCCGCCACCGCTTCCTGATCCGCTACCGCTTCCACTGCCTGATCCGCTTCCTGAACCGCCGCTGCCACTCCCGCAAGGGTTGCACGTCCCGCACTGGTCCATGATCTGCTTAAGCAGTGCCGGTGTCATCCGCACGCCAGCAGGGAGTGTCACCAGTGGCATGCTACGCCCTCGTTACCGACACACTGCCATCGGCGTTGCAGGTGATTTTGTAGTTGTTACCCCGCCCGCTTCCGCTGCCAGTCGTATCACTCGGTGGATCGCTCGTCACCCAGCACCGCCCACCAGGGCCGATAACCGCCTTGACCACCTGCCCGATAGTTAACTCCAGCCCATTGAGCTGATAGAGCGGATTCAACGTCAGCGTACCAGTGATGCCCTGCGTACCGCTCACCCATGTTCCATCGGCCAGTTGTTCGAATTGGATTTCCTGAAAAGCATGCCACCCCGCTCCGTCTGAGTCGGTGACTTCCAAAAACTTGTAGTCAGGGTTCTCAGGAGGAGCAGACAGCCCCATTGGGCTGTTGCGAATGCTGCTGCCACCTGCCGCACCTAAACTGGCCATCTGTCGCAGCAGGTCGTTCAGGTCGCGTCGTGATGGGAATAATTGCCCCGGCCTGATAGGATCATTCGGGCTGGTACGCATGACATCAGCCCTCCGTTATGATGGCGTTTCTTGCGGCGACCAGAGGTAGCCGAAATTCCGCAGGCTGAATGGTGCTGATCCGTCTGCCGTAGGGTTGGTGATGTCCAATGCAATCCGCTGCCAGCTCCAGCGATTTCCGCTGCCGCTGCCTGATCCAGTGCTACCAGAGCCTGGGTAGTAGAAAAAGAAGTTGTGCTTCTGCGGCCTGTAGATGAATCGATAGATCATGTTGTAGCTGATCGACATGTCAGCATTCACGCCGAACTCTACACCAGCCGGTTGCATGAGCAGAGTCTCTGCCTCGCAGGTGAAGAAGGTTTGTTCTTGGTCAAGGAAGAATGTAAACGCCTTGTGATTCACCGTGCCAGGGTAGGCGAATGCCCCAGGTGGCATGATCGGGAGCCCGTAGACTCGGCAGGTGATCGTGGCGATCTGGCTTTGGAATTGAACGTAATTATTGATTGGCAGATCATAGCTGACATACTTGTACGCCCCGATAGGAGCGGTGAGTGTTTCCACACCCCACTCCATCGTCCACTCGCAGTACCTGTCCCATTCGTTGTAGGGCAGAGATGTTTCCGTTTCGTCAGCTGCCAACACAGGCTCGTTCGTCTCGTCGTCTTCCGCCAGCGGGTATCGTTTGGCTTCGTACTCTACCGTGAGATGTGCCTTGTCGCATGGCACGATCAACCCTGGGTCCGCATCGAGCTCGCTGGTGTCTAAGTCGCCATAGGCATCTTTCCGTAAGCCCTCTGGCTTGATTTGTGTGACTGAAGTGCAGACAAACGGATATAACGAACCGCCCCACAGGAAGTTGTCAGGAGGGGTTCGACTGAAGTAGGCTGCTGCCCCTGTCCCTTCTACCTTGCATATTCCTCGCAATGCCAGGACAAAGTCGTAAGCATCTAGCCAGTTGACCGAATAAAGCCTAGTACAACTCACACCATCCGGGCGGGAGGAAATGATGGGAGACGCAAACTCTTTAATAAGGTTGCGGTACTCAATCCCGTTGAATGTTGGTAATGAAACTGGCATGATGGAGTTTACCGGTTCAAGTTTTTAGACATAGGAGATGAGATGGACACGAATAAAACTATTGGAAGATTTGTAGGGATTGGCTTGTTGCTATTGGGCTTTTACTTAGGCTTTTCTGCATTCGCCATGACCACTGCTAATGCGAATGCTCCTGCTATGGTTCGTACAGACGATAAATCAGCACAATGGCTGATCTGGCTCATTTCAGGAATTGCTTGTGCTGGCCTAGGTGTAGCCTTGATGATGTTCAACAAGCGTTCTAGTTCTTGATCATTCCAAACAGCATTTCAAAAATGCCTTGCGTATTGGATGCTGTTTTCATGGTGTTGTTGTTGCTCTTTTGCTGTTCAAGCAGCATCTGCCTCTGTATCGGGTCCATCCCTAAAGCCATGTTGTTGATGTTGCCATAAGCTGATCCAAGTGATGTTGCACCGCTTCTGCCACCAAGCATCCCACCCATCCCCGCAAGTAACAGGTCTGACTTTTCCTTGGGTGATTCTGTTATCTTTGGCTTAGATTTACCACTTGAGATAACTTGCTTGGCAATCTCAATATCTCTGGTCAGTTGTGCGTATTCTTCGGTCTGGATTTTCAACAATGACTTATCTTTGCCAGTACCGAGAAGTCCCATAGTATCTAGCCCCATCGCTAGATTGTCGTCTTTTCCTGCTCCATAATCGCCCACACTAGCAGCAAGTTCCTTGCGTCTGTCCTCAGCAATCTTCAACATTCGCTGAGCCATCGCCAGCCGTTTCTCTGTATCGTTTTCTTTCATTAGTGATCGACCAACATAGCTTTTTTGCATGTCGTCTTCGTTGATATTGCCTGACTTAATTCGGTTGGCAGTGTCGGAAATGTCAGCCAGTTTCTTTTCAAACTGATCCAACTTGAGCCATGCATACCCAGCCGCCGCAGCCATTGCCCCCAGTGCTGTTACCATTGGGTTGTTGATGGCAAATGATGTCATCGATGCACCAAGACCAACTACCCTGAATGTAAGATTGCCGAGTGTCAACGCTAATCCTGTCCCCACAACTCCAAGCGTTGTCCATGTGGCAATTTGCTTTTTTGTTTCTGGATCAAGATCACGTATCCATTTTGACAAATCTTGAACAGACTTGGAAACAGACAAAATGACTGGCCCGAACGATGAACCAATTCGTGCCTTCAATAATTCAATCGATCCTGCCAACGTGTTGAATGCCATTGGTGATCCAGACTTCGTAAAGTCCAGAATGTATTGCTGGCCTACTCGCATTTCAGAACTAATGGAGTTCATGCCAGCCTGAACTGCGCGGGCGGCATTTTGCATATGCTGGTTGACTTTATCGAACCCTTTATACCCAAGTTCGATAAATGCTGTATATAACGTTGCACTTCCAGCCATATCACACCAGCCCTTCCTGTTTGACGGTTTCCAGCATCTCTCTGTCGTCTACCCCATCCTGCTTCAGCTCCCACATCCTTGCCACGCATGCCTCTGAGTACCCTCGCCCGCGCCACACGCTGGCAAAAAGCGAATCATAGCTCTGCACAATGCCAGCTTCCTGACTCTCGGCTGGCTGACAGAACAGATAGCCTATTCGCCGCCAACTGAGTCGAGGTAAGTAACCAACGAGGTCAGGACATTCTCGGACGAGCTTTCGGATAGCCTCACTTTGAGTTCGTCTTTCATGCTCGTCGTTGTAGCCTGCATCTGCTGGTTGGTTTTCGTTTCCGCTCTCGTTCGCACCAGCCCCATTGCCAGAACTAGAGCGTTGGTAGGGTCCAGCCCCAGAGCCACCAGACAGATTGCCTGCACCCAGGGGCCGACCTTTTCGTCCCTGAGCATCTTTTTTGCCAACTGCTCGCTGATGTCGTGTTGCTGGTCCTGAGGTGCCTTCCGCTTGCCATCTTCCAGCAGCAGGTAGAGCAGCTTCACCGAAGCAGCTGGGTTGTTGATGAGAGCTTGCTTGGCAATCTGCCCATCGAGCCGATATGCCCCGGCGAGCGAATCTGCCACGAACAGCCTGCAGAATCGCTCTTGCATCTCGGAGTCGCCCAGCGACACTGCTTGAGCTTCCCGCATGGACTGCGACTTCAGCCAGCGTTCGAAGTCGGCTTGTACACCGAACTCCAAGTCATCGGCAATGCGGTACAGCTTGCCCTCAAAAAAAACATCCTGGCCTAGTCCCAGGATGTGGTTCATGTCTGCCATACGTCTCCCCATTAGCTCGGCGGCGAGTACGCGCTCTGCGTTTGTGCATTGAAGCTGTACTTCACTCCACCTTTGACCTCTGACGTGTTCCGTACTCCCGTGATCAGCACCGTGCCCAAGTCCCAATACTTGCCAGTGGTGATCGGGCCGGTGGCGTTGGCAAACAGGTACTGCTTGCACGATGTCAACTCAGCACCGAAGGCGATATTCGGTGGACTGGCAAATGCATTGGCAGCACTGTCCCAAAACGCATCAACACGCCACGTTAGCTTTTTCGTGCCAGTTATGGCGTGTTGATAGCCTGCATCCTCAGTTCCGGTATCATCGATGACATCACCTTCCTCAGCAACTTCCCATGAGACGTTGCTGAGCAGAGTGGTGCCGTTGATCAGCGTGCGTGCGTTCTTACCAGCCTTGGCGACGGTTCCTGAGACTCCTGGCATAGCATATCACTCCCATGTCTGCATGAGGGTGACATGTGCAGCTTTTCAGTGCCCACGCCTGCCGCCTGTTTGGTTCCTGTTACTGCGAGCCCACGATGATAATGCGGTAACTTGATGCCAAGCTGCCGCTATTATTCGTCAGGGTGATGGTTGTATTCGTCGTGATGGCGATCAGTCCGGTGGTGGAATAATCCTTTACGTGGAAGCTGCCGTTCTTGCGAAGTGGGACAGATAGCGTTGCCCACAGTGGATTGCTTCCGCCGCCAATCGTGATCGTTGAGGTATTAGCCGATTCGTTCAGGTGCTCTACCCACACCTCGCACACTCGAGTCAGTGCCAGCGAGTTACCGAACACATCGGTCAGGCCGCTGGTGAGGTTGAACGTGGCTGTGCCGCTGGCCACAATCGTCGATTCCAGGACGTAGAAGCGGTTGGCTTGGTTCAGCCCAGTGCCGTCAGAGATGCGGTGCGTCAGTGCGAACACCGGCGACCACTCTGGAAGCTGCCCAGTGGCGTTGGCTTGCTGATAGACTGCAGCAATCCTGTCACAGCTCACGACTGATTTAAGCGTCGGCATATGCTTCCTGTCGTGGTTTCTCGGTCAAGATGGCTAGCGGCACAGTGGCGGAATACACGTTGTTCCCGTTCTTGTCCCGATAGGCTTCCAACCCCATGATAATCGGATCGTCTTCAGCGATGTCCACTGAGACAATATTACACCCGTTGATAGATAATACCGGCCCTTTGGTCTGGTCTTCTGCATCATCGAACGCAGCCACAGCCCAGGGGACGATGATCTCATCCAGCAGATTCAAGTCGCTGTAGAAATACAGCAGGTTGATCTTCGTCCGCTCCATCACCGACTCGGTTGTCTTCTCTCGTACCGTTCCTCGGTGCTCCAGCACCAGGAGCCCGCCTGCAGTAATGTCAATCTGGTCAGGTGCTACTGCGTACCAGACTCCCTGCGAGATGTACTGGCTGATCGTCTCATCATTCTGGTGGATTTCCTTCACGGCGGAAAGCGGCGTGTTAGCCATCAGATGTTACCTCCCACCTGGAATGCCCTGCCCATGATTGTCTTGATTTCGTTCTGGTACATCTCGACAGCCAACGTAAGAAATCGATGCCCCTGAGCTTCCAGCCTGCGAGCGTACACCATATTTGTGCCAACCCGCCCTACTGTCTCGGCCTGCCTCATCTCCCAGGCTATCGACCGGCGAAGCTGGCCAGATAGCTTGCGGGGCGGTGCTCCTGGCGTAGCAGGGGTAGTGGCTCGGTAGTATGGTGCTCCATACTTCGGCTTCACCAGCTTGCGCGGGGCAGGAACACTCAGGATTTCCTTCACGCGAGAGGACAAGAATATCGTCGCTGCCTTTAGCCCTAAGCTGGCCTTGCGTTTGACTTCCGCAGCAATCTTGGCAGAGTTGTCAGCAGGATCAGCCACTTGGAGCCGCCTCCGAGCACATGTTCACATAGAACGATTCGATATTTCCTATAGTTCGTCGTCGAAGTATAGATTTGATGATGAAGTTTCGCCCGTCGTATACCCACCGCCAGGATGACTCTGGCGTATTAGTCAGGCAGAAAACCTTGTGCGTGATATCCACGCCGTTGGCGGCGTAGGCTTCGATCTCCTTGGCCGATGCATCCTCTACCCGAATCGGCTGGTCAGTAAGAACGGTCGTCCATGACCGCCCCATGCCTGCACTCAAGTCGCTCTCGTTAGCGACCGACTGCAACGTACCAGTCTGGTTCAGCATGTTGGCCAAGCTCATATCGCCAACCCCTTCCCCAGCGTCTTGAACGGGGCCAAAAGTTGCACTGCTGCTGATGATAACAATCCACCCTTGGCAAACGCTGCATCCTGTTGTGCCATGCTGTAGCTGTACTCGCCCAGCGATTCGGCGGTCATCTGCTGGCCACCCTTGCCGGCTCGGCTGCGATATGCATCCACTTCCCACAGCACCGCCTGCATAACCGCATCTGGCACGTTGGTATAGCCGCTGACGTAGACAACCTTGACGGATCCCTGCGCAGGCAGGTCGGGCACGCTCAGGTTGTACCCAGACATCCCAGGTGTGGTGTTGTTGGCGTAGCGTCGAGCCCACCGCCTGCCGATGCGGATGATGATGCCGGAGCGGCTGGTGTACCCGTAGGTTGCCGACAACTCACCAGCATCCGTCTGTAATGCGTAATCAGTGCCAGCCGTGAGCAGGTAGTCCGATGCCCAAGGGTTAGAAGCCGATCCCCAATACGCTGCTGCGTTCTCGTACACTGATGTCACTGAGATGACCGGGCGATTCTTCAGCACCAGCTTGTACCCATCCGGCTGGTAGTATTCGGTGCGGGTGGTCTGCTCAAACGATGTGCCGCAGTAGTTTGTTACAGCAGAAATGGCGGCATCAAGCCACATCTGGATTTGCGTATCGTAAGTGGAAACCGTTATTCCGAGATGCGTTTTAACGTCAGTTAATTGAGCGATTGCCATATATTACTGCTCCTGAATGTTTACAGATGAATACCCAGATGAATACAAATATGATCCATTTTCATAAACGAGAATTTTGATTCTGGCATACCCTGCTACTGCACACAGGTTTGTTCGATCTTGCAAATCTGCTGCCTCTGTATCCCCAGCAACAGCAATGAGGTTATCTGTGGTGGCCGTTCCGTTGGGGTTCACTGTTCTGAGCTTTAGCGTGTAACCTTCTCCCTGCCAATCCAATCCTAAACCAGAGAAACGCAACGGTATGGCACCGTCCCCTTGCACCAGTGGTTTCCCTGTTATGGTCATCTAACCTGCTCCTACAGTCAGCCCGCTTATGGTAGTTGTCTCAATAGACATTCCACTGATGGTGGTGCTATTATCAATCGAAAGCCCGATGATATATGTTACCGGTTGCGATGAAATGGCTCCGCTGTAATCCAGATTCGCAGTCTTGCCAGTTACCGTGAACGTGCCAAGTGCCGCTGCAAGCTGTCGATTGTATCTGAGTGCGGCGTCTTGACCCGATACCGTGAACGCCCCGACACCCGCGACTAGTCCGAGACCATACGCGAGAGTCGCGTCGATGCCGCTGAGCGTGTAGGTCCCGTTACCGATGACGAGACGCAAGCCGCGGCGGAGTCCTGCGTCCTGTCCGCTTTCGGTTAGCGTTCCGACACTCGCCGCGAGTTTCAATCCGCGAAGTAGGTTCGCAGTCTGACCGCTGAGAGTGAAGCTACCGAGGTCCGCGTCGAGTAGTGGATTCGACCCGCTATAAGCGAGCGTCGCATCTTGCCCGTTAAGCGTGAACGAACCGAGACCGCCCGCGACCTTAAGAGCACGGAGAAGGTTCGCGGTCTGCCCGGTTAGTGTGTAAGTCGCGGCGGATGATGTCAGGCGTCGAGCGGCGAGTAGGTTCGCTGCCTGTCCCGACTCGGTGAACGTGCCGAGAGCGGATGTCAGAAGCCGGGCGACTCGCGTCGTCGCGGCTTGGCCGCTGAGTGTGTACGTCGCGTTATCGGCGGCGATGCGACGAGCGTTACGTAGCGTCGCTGCTTGCCCGCTGAGTGAGAACGTACCGATGCCGCAGGCTAGCGTGTAGTATGTGAGCGTCGCACGGCGGGGGGTATTTACCCGCCGCCGCCTGTCATAGACCCAAGGACGACGGAACACCCATAGATGCATTAGCCGAAGACCTCAAGGACTACCACGCCACGCATCGTGATAGCATCGGCGGGAGCTTCATCAAGTGACAGGATGATAGCTTCGCTGGCTAGTAGTTGCAATCTTAGCTCAGGCGTTGGTGTCCTCTCCCACTCGCCAGCAAGGACTTGCACCACGCCGCTTAGATGGGTGACGGTATCAAGTGTTCCTGTGCCAATCACTGCTTGCGTTGTGTTGTTTCGTTCGGTCGTCGCCAAGCCGTGAGCCGCATCGTTCGTCACGCCTTTGACCAGTGTCGCCGAACCGCCACCAGACCCGCTGGTAAACGATCCAGTCGCCCGCTTCACGTTAATCTGCAAGTTCTCTGCCGCATCACCTTCATCAGACGATACGTGTACCTGGACGCTGTGTACCACTGCGAATTGACCGGAGCCAAGTTTCAGTTCCAGTAAGTCTTGCACTGCTGAAACGCTTTGGTATCCAGTGTCGGCTATTACTATCCTGCCCATTGCGGTCTCCTAAAGTTTCATCACGGTAGAGCCGCGACGGATGAACACGTTGGTAGTAGATGACGCTGATTCTTGATGCTGCAATGCACCAATATCTTGGTAAGCAGTACCAATCACACTCGTAGTGAATCCGGCAGCACGACACGCCGCACCTTCACCAGATGTGTTATCCAGAGTGAAATCATTGCTACCTGAATTAGTGAATGGATTGCCAGAAAGCGTAACAGCCCCAGCTTCCGCTGAATAGTTATTACGGTTCCCGCTGGTATTTGATCCGTAAGCGTTGTTCGCAGCGAATAGCAATGTCGGAGCATGGTCGAATGTAACACCATATCCACCATTCCCATAGATGATATTATTCACTAATGAAGCTGCGATTTGTGAACTCGCCCCGCTTGATGATATCCCATGACTAGTGTTACTGATAACGTCACAGTTGCGTATATTCAATCTGGTAACTCGACTCATCGCCGGGTTGACATTCTGATTAACCAAGTCGTTTATTCCAATTGAATTAGCCTCTATGATGCAGTTGTATGCCTGCACGTATCCAACAGGCATACCAGTAGATCCGCCGTCAGGTATTCTTATACCATCACCGGCGTTGTCGTGTATCCAACAGCTTTCTAGTAGTAACGACCCGTTGTTATAGATACCGTGGCTGGTGCAATTTTTAATTTCCGTGTTGCTAACGCAAATACACGCAATCGAGTAAATGTCATTGTACGAACCGTAAAACCCATACCTGAATCCGTCTAATACGCACTTATCCACGTGAAGTAAATCAACGTTCGATGCGTTCGCAATAAAACAATCGCCGCGAGTTCCGGCAGTATGGCTAAAACTAATGTTGCGGAAGTAATACCCGCGAGGATTGCTTGCCCCGAAAGTAAACAACGCCACCGAGTTCGTTGCACTGGTAATCGTCGGCTTCGTGCCATCATCCCCAGGTGTAGTTGCGTACCCGATAATGTAAAACGGTGCAGCCGCAGACACTAGATTCAACGTAATGGTGCTGGTTAACGTGTATGTTGTCGACGACTTGATATAGAGAATGTCCCCGGCGGCAGATAGCAACGCAAAACCAGCAGACAGCGTTTTCTTCGCTGCTCCTTCGCTGGTTCCGGCACCGGAATCGTCCGGCCTTGTGCCATCAACGTAGTACGTCGCCATTACTCACCTATAGGACGAACACAAGAATCCTGAAGCACAGCCCACAACGCTGCAAACTCATTAGCCTCGCTCACGTTGGCGAAAGTGCCGTTTTTGAATTGCAGCAGTCGCACTAATACCGTGTTGAAATTCAGCATGTCGTCCGGCGATGCACTATTACCAGACTGGAGCAAATGAGGTGGCCCATCCGTCCGAGCATCGTTCCAGCGGTCGTTGCTGACTGCTCTTGCATACACGTCGTCAATCACTGCCTGATGGTCAGCAGCGAGAGCGAAGACATTGCGGATTTTCTCTGCCATCGGTCTGACACGTTGGTCAGCGTAAGCTTGCATTTGTGCGTTTGTTGCTGGCATGTGTCACCCCTAATTACGCGATTGTGAGTATTCCGGTTGTTCCGTCAAAGTCCACAGTAAACGTCTCACCCGACGCGAGAGTAATGGACGAACCGTAGTCCCAGTACCCGATGAGCGGATCGGCGGGAGAAGTCGGCGTATCGTTGTAGAGAACCGCATAACGGAACGGCCCGACACTACCGCCGGAAGCTGTGAAGACGACATCAGTCGCCGTCAGCTTCGCCGTGCCGGATGTCTGTGTGTAAGCGTTTGACGCTGCGGTCGATCCACCAGTCGTGTAGCCGTTGCCGTTACTGATCTGTGTGATCTGTGATAGCGTCGCGTCGGTCGCGTTCGGTGCGGTATTCGTCAGCACGACCTTGAGTGTACCAGTTGCGAGGTTGTGAACGCCCTTGCCCACGTCCTCGACGAACTGATTGAACTTGTTGAATGTTGCCACGTGTTACTCCTGCGTGTAATAACCACGCTTGAGTTTACCGCTGCCGCTATTTCATCCCCTCAATCTGCCGTATCTTGTCACCGAACTGTGCGTTCAGATCGCGGTTGAATTTATCGTACAGCACCTTTCGCATTGCCGTGCTGATATTGGCCAGTGGAATGTTAGCAGGCTTCGTGACCATCTTGTTTTTCCAGTGCCCCGCCCAGGCATTCCAGAAGCAGTATTGAGGCACACCCAACAGGTGCAGATCGCGGGTGAAGACGATATCTTCGGTGCTGGCCTTCTCGGTCTTCTCTTCATCCTTGAACTCGTAAGAAAACCAAGGCTTGGGCAGCAGCTCAATCGCCCGCATGTCGATCAGCAGCAGGCCAGTGCCGAGCGCGGCCACTTCTTCGAACCCGCGCAACAGAACAGCCTCGCCACGATCCACACTCTTGATCTGAGCATTGCCAGCTGGTGCTCCTGTCTCCATCGTTGTCCACCGCATGACCAACACTCGCTCCTCTGGCGGGGCGGTGCAGTACGGTGCTCCAATCACACACGGCCCATCATGAGCCAGGGCGAACTCGAAAGCGGCTGGCAGGAATTGCTGTACGCCCTTCTCCGGCGACTCCTCACCCTTGTTGTGCAGGAATTCGTAGTCGGGCCACATGTCCGAATCGATGAACAAGGCAAACTGCAGGTTCAGTTCTTGAGCCCGCTTCAGCGCACGGTTGCGGGACATATCTACAGGCGTGTCTACGATGGCCTCAGTGGCCACTGTTTCGATGCGAGGGTGATTGTTCAGGTAATGGCAGGATCGGACCAGCCAGTCAACTGTGGTGCTGACTTCCTTCATGTCAAAAGGAAATCGAAAGAGGCCCACTCGGATTTTCTCTGGCAATGGCTCCCACTTCTTCAAGGGGGAGACTGTTGCTGTGCTTGACAATGTAAACTCCAAACGAAAAAGCGAACGGCCACACTGTGCAGCCATTCGCTAGAGTTTACTCGTCAGCTATTACAGCTGCTTCTTCTGTTCCAAAATCACCACGCTCGCCGTGATGCTGGGGCTGGTCGTGCCAACCACAGTACCGACTGCCTGGATGTATCGCTTAGTGCGATTGAACACCGTGAACAGTTGAGGAGCAACGCCAGTGGTCGCCCCGCTGGTGGTGACTTGGGTGAAGGCAGCACCAGTGATATCAGCGAACGTGCCGTTCGTGGTATCACATTCCTGAAACTTGACAGTCAACCCAGGACCGCCTGTGCCAGAGACTGCACCAACGGTCATCAGACCAGTTGTGCCGACACCTGCGGCTGTTCCCATATCGACAACCGAACTCGTCGTTGTCTGCGTCAAGGCTTGCGGCGTGAACAGCGTGTACGCCAAAGCTTGATTCTTGATGTCACCGAAAAACGTCATGGCTCGTTATCTCCGCGTGTGTATTTGTGATGGTCAGCAAGGAAACACCCAGCCCTAGACAGGGCTGGGTCAAATGATCATTAAGCAGACTTGGCATCGACACGGAGGTAATCAGCCACCGTGAAGCTCTCTTCGTGGCGTGGTCCCATATCCACTTGCAGGATCGCACGAATCTGAGTTTGATCCTTGGTGAATGCGGTATCGCTGTACCGGTTCTGCTCGATTTCGAGAGCAGCAGCCATTGCGATAATCCATTGGCTCATATCGCCACCGAGCACGCGGGTCAGCGTTGCCCCGGAGCTGGCCTTGGTGCGATCAGCAGCAATTTGGTTGCTGACGATCACCTTCTTGCCAGCAGCACGGAATTGCAGGTTGCCGTACTGATCGTTGCTCCACTGGATGAAAGATCCCTGGCCATCACCAGCCGAGACAGCATCAGCACGCTTCGACATGATGTTGTAGAACAGTTCAGGGCGGATGATGAAGGCAAACGCTTCCTCATTCACGATACCGTTCACGGCATGCGTCTTGCCAACCATGCCGAAGAAGTCTTCGGGACCGAACGCATCACCGTTCGTTCCTTGTTTCTTCGGGGTGTAGCTGTTGACGCTGTAGTTGAAGATGCCCTTCGGGCTGGTCGCGCTGCCAGCACCAGTCAGGCCGGCCAAGTCCATCGCAAGCTGCAGCACCATGACCAAATCTTCACGGCACACCGCGTCAGCAGCAGGGCTGCTGTAGCGGAAGAGCTCGTTGGGAATGGCCATCAGGGCGGCGAGCTTCTTGGCACGGAGCAGCAAGTTGCCGGTGGTCAGATCGCTTGCTGTGATGGTAGTATTCTCACCAACCCAGTAAGCGGTGCTTGCACCAGTCTGCTTGGGCAAGCTGGTGCTACCTTGTGCTGGCATTGGGATCACGCGAGCACCAGCGGCCATCAGGGCGGCTTTGTTTCGCAACAGCTCGATCAGCTCACCCTGAGCAGGTGCAGGAATGAGCGTGCCACCACTGGTATCGATGTTCCAGGACATATCCTTCTGATACATCGCCTTGCGGATGTGGCGGATTTCATCAGGGTCAGCCGATCCACCAGCCAACACCAGATCGCGGCAGTCAGCCGCGAGGCTGTCTTCCATGTGCGCGGAAGCAAACGGCATCATCATGACGCCATCGTTTTCCTTGCGATAACCTTGTTCGCGGAGACTCTTGTTGATGCGAGTGTGAAGCTCACTTTCGATGCGAGCGTCTTCGATGGACAGCTTGCCAACTGCCAAGCCGATGGCCTTCACGAAGCTGTATCCTCGAGAAGACAGCGGATTTTCGCCTTTTCGGATGCCGAAAATGCGATTAGGGCTTGCCTGCCCTGGTGCTTTTTCTTTGAGCTTGGCGATGTCGGTCTTGAGAGACTTGACCTCATCGCCAATCGACTTCAGGACTTCGGTGACAGTTTCCGCACCCATATCATCCTCCACACGATTGCGTGGTGGATGGTGTGGGCAATCCCTGTGACGCCGCTTACCTGTCCCCTACAACTCAGACTTACTTGACTTTTTCGGTAGCAACCTTCGTACAGGAAATACCTGATACGCCGCCGCTAACCATGTTCAGTACCACTTCGACCTTGCCGTGCTCCTTGCTCGACTGCATGGATTGCAAGGCAAGTCGAAGTGATTTGGTAGCTTCATCGAATGCTTTCTGATTCGACTCTGATAACACTATTGTACCTTCCCTGTAATTCGCTGTGCATCTTTACGCAGGCTGGCAAGATCGGCTTGCAGTGACTTGATCGCCTTCATCTCGTCTTCGCCGATCTCGTCATCTGCTTTTTCTTCTGGCTCGACTGGTTCGTCTGCCTTCTCTTCTACCACTGTGCCTTCTGGCGTGATGGCGAATGTCTTGGTCATGTAATCGCAGGCACTGGACAGCCCGCTGTAGGCTGACTTGCAAGCCAGCCGGTAAGATTTCGGGACGTTGGGCGAGTCGCCCATTTCCTTCACCAGTTCGCCTGCATCCTGTACCGATTGCAGGTGAGGAGCATAGTCGGATTTGGACAACGACTTGACCTTGGATTTCTCCTTGGGCTCCTCTTCGTCCTGATCCTCTTCGCCCTCTGCCTTGACTTCTTCGGCAGACTCCTCGGCGGGCTCCTCTTCTACGTCCTCTTCTTCCGGCTCAACTTCCTCTTCGCCCTCTGCCTCAATCTTAATGCCTGGATACACTTCCGCCAGCTTGGCCTTGAGTACATCGACCTGCTCGCTGATAGCTGTGCCAACGCCTTCGAACAACTCCAGGATCGGCTCCTTCTCGATCATCGGGAGAGCGGCGGCTAAATTAGCCAAGGCTGCTTCCAGATCGGCACAGAAGCCCATGACAGCTTGTGCACCAGGAGGATGCTGGACCGCTTCTCCGGTCGGTTCGTCGGTGGCAAGTTGTTCATCAGGCATGGCTTTCAATTCCTTGGCAGGCTTGTTGCTAGATTGTACCGCCCACGGCACGGCGTTCTTGACGTATCGTTTCGATAGCACCATCGGCACTACCACGCGGGCGGTCGGGTTCGGCGGAGCATACCGCATCATGCTTTTGACAATCGACGGGGCGAGACTCTTGCCATCCCAATTCCTGTGAACGGTATCCAGCAATGCTTCGGGGTTACAGGGGACAGGGACGACTGACCATTCGTGCGGTGCCCACTCCACAAACTTGATGCCACGCCCCGCAAGGCGGAGCGACTTGCCGGGTACTGGATCGTAGCCAACCGAGGATCCACGCAGTACACCAGCCTCGATGAGTGCCCAGCACTGGGCTGACTCCTGAGTCATCATGTGGAAAAGGGCTGTGGCCTTCACGCAGTTCTGATCATAGACATCCCAGCTCAATGACTTGGTAGCAGGGTTGATTGACTGCGCGATCGGAGCCATGTGGCTGTCGTGATCCCACAGCACCACCGGGTTGTTTCGATACCGCTCCAGGTGCGGCAGGCTGCCTTCCGGAACAAGGATATCGCCATCGTTGTCCACAGCCATACTGGAGACGGTGTAGGTGGCGGTGCAGAGCTTCGAGTCAAGCTGGCATGGCGCATCAGGAACGACATGCGAGATGCGTTCGGGAGTGGCTATCAGTTTTCTGACTATGGGTTCCACTCTTCGTTAAGCTCCTCTGTCATGCTGCACATGCAATTGCTGGACACAATTCCATTGCCTACAATGTACATTGATTCTTTGGTTTCAAAATCGTACACGGCGGCTCTATGATAAAGTATACCCTCGACCTTGATGACCTTCAGCGTCGTTATGCTGCCGGGTAAAGCGTCCTTCACATGGCCGATGCCCTTGGCGTTAGCAGAAGTTGCATTGTCGCTCGCTTGAAAGCACTTGGCCTCCGTGTCAGAACTGGCTCTGAGTCCCAGTTTCTTCGTAATGCGAGATACACCCCTGAGCAACGCAAGCAGTTCGCGGCTGCTGCCCACAACACTGTCCGTGGCAAGAAGCAACCTATTGAGATGAGATGCAAGATTGCCCTGGGCAGGGAAGCCAACGCTGCGAAACATATCAGCAAGTACGAGAGGCAAATGATCGAATGGCTGACTAAACGTGGCGTCGTCTGTGTACCCCAGAAAGCTATCGGGCCTTACAATGTCGATATTGCCATTGCAGAAAGTCGCATCGCCGTGGAAATATTCGGCGGACACTGGCACGCTGCTGGCAGACACGCCAAACGCTTCCCTGAGAGAATGAAATACCTCATGAGCGAGGGGTGGTCTGTAATTGTTGTTTGGGCAACTAAGGGGTGGAACAAAGTCTTGTTCACTTATTCCAGTGCAGATCACATCGTCACCCACCACAAAATCAGATGCTCGCAGGAAACCAAACGGGGAGAGCAGCATGTGATTCGGGGTGACGCTTATACTACTGCTGTCGCTAAAATGAAGCCTAACAATGGGGCCATTGTACTGGGAGTGCATCGCGGAAATAAGCGAAGACATCCTGACGGGAGTTTCACCAAGCACACAATTGGGGTGTAGCGGGGGGTACATTACCGTCGCATATGGTCCTCCTTTCGGCAAAACGATGAACGGCTCTCCTAATGCCACTGTTTTACCGTCGAGTGCAAGGCACTCCTCGCAAGCGTCTGAAGAAGCAAGCCACTGCTTGCCGCTAACCACGCCTGATTGCTTGGCGGCGATCTCCTGGCCAGCGTGGTACGCACGGCTCGTTTCCGATGCTGCTATCGTCATCGCGCGTTGCGGGTCGCGGAAGATTCGCATCACTTCGGCGGTGGTCTGCTGAAGTGATTGCCCCTGCTCTACGCCCTGGGCAAGCTCCTGCTGCAGCCGCCGGTAGGCGTTGGATAGTTTCATCCTTGTGGTTTGCAGGGTCGATACGGCGAACTGGTAGCTGTAGTTGTTGATGAAATTGACAACCTCAGGGTTGTAGATGTCAAACTGGTCGTCTTCCTTGGGCTGTTCGAAGTTGAACGGCGATGGGATGCTAAAGATCGACTTCGCACCACGCCTCCGCTGGTTGAGTCTTCGCTGTAGTTCATCGCGGCCATCGACAAGATACCTCGCATAGATTGGCTTGATGCGTTCGATGAATGGCTGCAGCCACTGCTCTAAACGAAACTGGCTGAAAGCAAACGCCCCTGACTGCCGCATCGATGCCAAAAACGCCGCTTCCTGCTCCTTCCAGAGCTGGCGGATAAGCTGGCCAAGTTGTCTGCCTTTCGGCAAAGGCGGTGCAGTCAACGCTTCCTCTTCCTCTTCTTGTTATGCTGGCGGTCAAACACATCAGCATGTGCCAGCAGCCGGAACATTCCGTCTTCGCACATGCGGTAATGCCACACCTTGCCGAACTCATCTTCCAGCTCGATCTGGATGTACGGGCAGCCTTCGTATGGTGTCTGGTACAACCGGCCACACCAAGGGCCACCGATGAGTTCGATTGTCTGCATTAGCGTTTCGGCCTTCTGATCCCTGGCCATGTCTACCACCATTCTTGACCTTGTTTGTGCAGGTGCTTCCCGTTCCCGTTGAGAGAGAATCCCTTGACCTCGCGCATGATTTCGTTCTTGATAACTGCCATGCCCCAGTGATCGTACACCGCACCATCTACGCCCGCATCATGCCAGCGTTGGTCTAAGCTATCCCAGGCGATGAAGCCGCGAGTCAGCCGCAACGATGGGTCTTCGACAATCAGGTCATCGTCCGTGTAGCCGATGGCCACGACGTAGTGCCCGTCTTTCATTCCTTCGTAGCCAGCCGGATCGCCCCATGCCTGAATTAGTATCAGCACAGGCACGCCCTGGTCTAGCCACTTCTTCAGTTCGTCGGCGGTCATCTTCTGCTTGGCAACAGTCTGCAAGCCAAGCTGGTCGGCAAGCTCGCGGATGTTCTCTGGCTGCGTACCATTCTCTGGATCAGTGTCCAGTGCATCCCGATACCAACTCTCCTCCTGAGGTCCAACGCCATACATCTCCGCAATAGCCTGGAAGGCACTCGCCCCGCAACTGTAGCTGGTCTCCTGCCGCACATCGGGCAGCTTGACCTTGATCGCCGCCGCCGGTGCTGCTGCCTTCTTCCGCTTGCCGAGATAGCCAACTGGCTGGATGTATCCTGCCTGCGGCGGCTCCTCTTCTCCTCCCATTGGCAGGATCGGTTCGATGCCGGTATCTCCGGTGGGAATCGGGACCAGCCCGCTTGGGATCAGCGGCTCATCGCCGAAACCTTCATACGGTGCGGCGTTGAGATAACCGGTGCGGTACTCGTTAAAGGTGCAGGCACCCTTCGATAGTGCGTTATCCCACTTGATCTGTTCTTCCTGCGGATTCAGCGGGGCGGCGTTGTGCCAGTAGATGCACAAGCTCTCATCGTACCGCCGCTTGGCCAGCTTCTCCGTCAGCACCTGCCCCATGTACTGCAGCTTGGGGTTGATGCATTGGTCGAAGAAGTAGGCATTTGGTGCGTAGGCGGAAGTGTTCGCCACCCCTGGCTCGATGCCAAGTATACCCTTCGGCACGCGGAATAGTGCCAGCACCATGTCACGAATCTGATCTACCGATGTGGCGTAGTCCAGTTCTTCGGAGGACATGCCGTATCGCCCGCCGCTCTTCCACCCAGGCGGGAGCACCAGCGGCAGGCGGTTCTTGCTCGGACCACGCATTCGCTGATCCAGCATCGCGTAGGCTGCGTCGAGGTCTTCCTGGCTCGGCTCCAATTCTGGGGATAGCTCCAGCACCATGCCAGCGTTGTGGGCATTGGCTAACTGATACCAGCGGGACGAGTCGGCAGATTCCGCTTGATCGATCCAGGTATTGCCACCATCGAGCGGGCTGAACCCATCGACGAACGAAAACGGCGATGGGTGTTTGATCGCAATGATGTCCTCGGCGGGAATCTCAGCGACGTGGAAGCTGCCTTCGTATGGGGTGATGCGATACTTTTCGACGATCTCATCTATACCGCCAATCGGTGTCACCCAATGGCTCGGCAGTACCCAAATCTCAGCAGGCTGGCCACCGTTGGTGCGAGGCAACCACCAGTACGTGATGCCTGTGAGCTCCCAATACATGATCGTCTTGTACCAGAGGTCAGCGGAGGTCTCTGGTTCGTTCGGGTCGTCGAGTAGCAGGGCAAGCGGGTGATCTTCCAGCGGCTCCACATCTTCCGATTCGCTGAAGATCGTGGTAGCTTTCAGCCGATGCCGCATGGCTTTGGTAAGGTGCTTCGACTTGCCGATCCCTACTGGCCGCTTCACTCCAACCGTTGGCCTAAGCTGCGATACCTTCTCCGCGATCGCGCGGACAGCAACGTACACCCATCCACGATAGTGCCGGATTTTGTTCAGCTTCGTGGCGGTATCGGCAGAGAATATCGGTGCCCCAGGAGTGAAGCGGAACAAGTCCACAGGGCTGACCGCTCGCCCGTCCGGTGACCCGGTGCGGGCTTTGGTCTGCGGCGGTGACTTCTTCGGCTCCTCCGGTACGGAGGTACGAAAGAATGCAGCGATCTTATCTGTCCATCGGTTCGGCATGATGCGAGAGTTTACCGCCGCCGCTATCGCCTACAGGAATCACTTCCCCATCGTCGGTAACAGCCTCAATCCCGCTGGCACAGCTACAGGGCTTGATCGTGCCAGCTATGCCGCCTCCGTCGATGGTAGCAGTAATGATGCGGCGTGATCCGTAACAGAATTGACAAATGGTTATGTCGATGTGCGGCATTTGCCATATCTGCTTGGAACGATTGACGGGATTCCGTCAGGAGTTACTTGTACTTCTACATAGCGAACGCCTGCAGGCATATCGCAAAGCACTGGAGGGCGATCATTTATCTGCACAAACATTTTCCCTCCAAAAAGCTGATCCTTGGAATTTGCCAAGGCGACCGTCTCGGATAGTGTGTTCTTTGCTGTCTCCATCTCAAAATCTCCATCCTGTTGGAAGTGCCTTCTTCGTTGGCCTGTCGAATTCCATACAGAGATACCGCATAGGATCACAGTTATGAACAAGGATGCCATTTGCATAGTACTCTGGCTCGTCCTCAACCGTTAGGTTAAACACTGGCTGTCTTTCCTTTTCCTCTGAACCGGTAAGCACATGAACCGGAGCAGCTTTTTTGACTTGAATACTTTGAGCATTCAAAGATGCCTCCGCATCCACAGGCTTTTGTGATTCTATCTGCCCCAATCCGCCGTCTGTGCGCAGCTCTACAGTTGCCTGAGCAAAATTTAGATTTGTTTCGCATGTATGACTTTGTTTTGTATGTCGTTCCGCATACGGCACATACAAGTTCAACCATGGGCATTTTTTGAATATTGTGGGCAGCCATCCTAGCATGCCATGCTTTCCCTTCGTTTGAAGAATGCCATGGAGCTGCAAGTTTTCTGATGCGGTCAAAGTGGTGGGGGTTGTCTTGATACCATTGTTTTGACCGATCTCGGAAGGAAGCGACATGTTTGGCCGCATGTTCTTCTGTTGAAATTGCTTGAAGGTTTCCAATATGGTTGTTGCTAGTGTTGCCGTCTTTGTGGTCAATTTCGAAGCCATCAGGGATAGATCCATGGTGATGCTTCCAAACATCCCGGTGCAAATAACCATGCCCTTTGGCCACGTCGCCTTGACCACATCGAAAATATCGTCTGTCTGATAAGTGCTTTGAGTTCGGATATCGCCTGTAGATGATTTGGTTAAACATGGCCCGTTCTGATTTGCCTTTTGATTCAAGAAACACAACATCCACTGTTCATTCTCCTCAATCGATAACACACTACTATTATACCGCAGCCGATCCATTCGTAAGAAAGAACCTGAGGTAAATATTAGATGATCTCCTGTGCCTCGAAGAATGCCCCCATTGGAAAGAGTAAGTTTGTAAATAACTGCATTAATGTTAGTGATTCCAGAGGCTAAAACTCTTCGAAATCCTTTGCGAGTCAGCACTAAATCCCCATGGCGAATAGATTCAATTGGCACTTCGCCTTTGTTCGTTGCAACCATGGTGCCTGCTACAAAACAGCCATGGTCGTTTTCCTTAATGGGTTGCTCTTTGAGTATCTTATCATTCCAGCAGTAGCCATCCAGCTCGTCTTCGGTGCACAGCGGCAGCTTCGCTTCGACCAACTCCTCGTCCTGCCTGACCAGTGCGCTGCGGAACAGGAACAGCCGAGGCTTTCCATCGTCTGCCACCTGCAGCCGCGTCTTCACTGCCTGAATACCTGGGCTGACTTCCTTCTTCGCCGCCAGCGTCTTATACCCACTTCCCAGGTGCTTCTCCAGTGTCGCCCGATCCTCCGCATCGTGGTCGCAAATGATCTTCGTTGGCTTCGGCTCGTTGGCGGATAGCTTCAGCATCATCTTGGCCGCGTCTTCTACCAGTAGCTTGGTCTGGTAGATTTCTCTGTACAGATACAGCCGCCCATCGTTGTCCTTCGCCCACCACTGGCAGCAGAACGGATTCGTGAAGCCGAAATCCACGCACCAATATCGCTGCCAGTCGGCGGGAATCTCAAACGGGTCGATCACATGGATAGCTGGATTCCACTCCTCGTACACCACTCCTTCTGCCTGCACCCATTTACCGTGCCTCAGCCGCAGCTTACGAGCTCCTGAGAGCTGATCCAACTTGGCAATGTACTTCCGCCCAAACTCGGTCCAATCGCCTGCCTTCGCGTCCCATAGCGTGGGATTGTCCTGGTGGCTGGTATCGATCAGCTTCGTCTTGCCAGCCTTACACCGCAAATATAGCCAGTGCTTGGGATGTGACGGATTAGTATCGGCCAGCATCTGCTGGAACGGCATCCTGCCGTACCTCAAGCGGGTGGTGAGCTTCTCCCACTCTTCATCGCTGAACTCGATAGCTTCCGATGCCACGATCACGTCGAAGTCGGTGCTCATGATCTTCTGCGTCATGTCCTTGCCGCTGGACCTCATACCGCCCACGACGATTTCGCTATTGCCAATGCGGTACAGGCTGCGGCTTCCTCGCTGCGCTCCCAGCAGACTCGGATGCCCTACTGGTACGACTCGCTTCTCCCAGGTGTTCAGCACCGATTCGGTCATGCTTTCGCGTGTCTTACGGACGATCAGACCACGCATGCCATCGTACTGCGTGGCATAGTACCAGAGCAGCGACAGGTTGCCGAGCGTCTTCCCTGTGCCCGCTGGGCCCGATAGCAGAATCTCGCCATCGTACTCCCGCAGGGCGAACAGCCTGCGGATGTTGCCAACGGGGGAGTACGCACGGGACAGTTCAAGAGTTGGGCTGAGTGCTAGCATCAGTTTCCAACGGAGGCAGGTCGAAGAAAATCTTGCTGTGCGGCACTTGCTGGTGAAGATGGATATGCTGCTCTGGCTCTTTGTTCGCTTCGTGCTCGTCGGCCTGATTCAACTTATCGGCGGCCAGGATCGTGCGGGCGGCGGCGGAGGCTTCCCTAGGCTTCGACTTAGCGTCAACAGCAATAGCAACCTGCCTTTTGATGATCGCTTCCTTGTACTTCTCTGGAATCGGCCAGCGGCTCCGCACGGCTCGTTCCAGCATGCGGGTGGTTCTGACTCCATCTACGCCATCAGACACCAGCGCGGCTTCGGCTGGCGGTTCTGGTGGCGTTGGCGATGCGACAGGCTCCTTGGCTTCGGTCATAAAGGAGTTTACCTGTTTACCTGCATTAGGCGTTTGAGGGCTTTGGCAGTGGTCATGCCTGCCTTGTGGTTTGGAGCGTGTCGGTCGGAGTTGAACCGCCCTCTGTTGCATGGATAGCAACCGCATCGACGCTATGCTTGACACGCTTGGGATAAGGTTTGCGTAATGGTTCGATCCGCTTGCGGATTTCATCGTCTAGGGGCATGAGGTACTTATGCTTTCCACCTGCAGGAACATTAAACGAACCGGGTGGTCTGGTAGTACCATAAAGACTATATGCTTGCCGTCTGTGCATCTTTCGTCCATTGACAACCACATCATGTTCACCATCAAAATATCCTTGATAAAGCCAACCCATTGCTTGATAAATTGATCCTAAATGCCCTTGTTTAGTATCTGCATAACTGACTATCAATCTAATACCGGGTGATTGTTTTTTAAGAAGTTTAATGGCAATTTGCCCTATTTTGCTAACTGGTGTCATGTGTTTTGAGAGTGCTACCCTTACTAATTCACAAACTTCAACCTGTGGAAGTCCATATGGCTTCCCGATGTTTTGGTTTGCACCATAGGAGAACAACACACACCCAATGAAGTTACCGTTTTCCCATGCTCCAACTTTTACCATTTTCCCTGCTGGTAATGACTGGCTGTAATGCCACTTCTCCACAGCATACTTGGCTGCTTCGTGACTGCACCAGTCTAGTTTCAGCGTTGGCTTAGAACTCATGACCACACTTCGGACAAATGGTTGGGGCTTTCTGGTCTAGCTGCCCTTGTTCGTCGATGGTGGCAGGTTGAAAATCCGGTGGTGTAATACCTTCCTGCTCCTCCAACTCCTTCAACGATGCCTCCAATTCTTCGCTCACGTCATCAATTTCAGCCAGCAATTTAGCTAGCGTTTCCTTATCCCATTCAGCCCTTTCACCCGCCCTGTTTAACGCAATACCCAGCGCCGTAGCCTTCATATTGTCCATATCAACCAGTGCCACGCCACACTCTTCCCAACCCATGCTTCGCATGACCTTCAAGCGGCCATTGCCACCGATGACCTTGCCGGTGGCCTTGTGCACAATGAGCGGCTCAACCTGCCCGAACTCCTTCAGGCTGGCACGGATGTCTGCTAGATTTTCGTCGGGGTGAAGTCGGGCGTTGGCTGGGTCTTCGTGTATCTCGGATAGCTTGACTGTTCTGTACTCAATCACCACATTTCCCTCTGCATCTCAAGGTCTTGTATTATTTTACCGCTGATCTTGGACTTGCGGTCTTTGTAACCGCGCACGGCTTCGGCCACCCGCCGCAAGGTATTCCGCTGAGCCTGTTTCCACCATGCAGCGAAGAGTGGCTTGACCACTTCATCCTGCTCGCTCAGTGGACTGCAGATCGCCCGCATGATCTCCATATCGCGCTCGTCTATCCAGCCCAGTCGGTAGAGCTTTTCGATGCGGTCAAACTCACCCAGGAGATGAGAGCGATCCGTTCCCGTTCGTTCCTCTTCTACCTGCTCCGCAATCACATCGTGCTGGCCACCGAACTGCTTGACCTTCTCGATGTGTGCCAGGATGCGCTTGCGTATCCAAAGGCTGGCCACCGTGCTGAATGCCCCGCGCGATGGATCGAAATGGCCAGCAGCATCGATCAGCCCGCGCCGTGCTTCCTGCACCAGATCGTCGTGGCTACAGCACTGCCCCTCACGCTTAAGACGAGCAGCCCAGGAGCGGGCAAGCCCGCCATGTCGCAGCAGCAGCTCTGTCATTGCATCCTTGCCAGCCCGATGCCGCAGGCAGAGCTCGATGTCGGTGGACTTGGATGTGCCAGGGTGTTTCCTGGGCTTGGGCTTCTTCCTGACAACCTGCTGATGTGGCTCGCTCAAGGCATCCTCCATGCTTAGGTGTTTCGGCGGGCGTACAACACTCCATTCACCTCTTTGTACTCGTATCCATCCATTGTCGGACCTGGCTCGCTATCTATCCAGATGGCCAGCTCCACCCATACTGCCTGCAGCCAAGACGGGAGGTCATTCCAGAGCACCGGCTGGAGCGTGTTCGGCGGGCGAAGACGCTGGAACGTCTCGGTATACTTCGCATACAAACTGATCGCATCAACCTGCATCTTGGTTCCCTCCGCGATGTCCCCCCGAACCCCCCACTAAACACATAGAAAAATGTGCTATAATCGCAACATCTTATAGAGTATTGCGAATCGGGGCGGGAAGTACAACTATTTTGTGGTGGTTCGCTGGATGCCCAATGCCCTGGCAATGTCGCAGAACTGCTGGCGGGTGTGCAGGTCATGAGGCCATTCAGGTTGTTCCATTACCCACACATAGCCATACTGACAAAATTTCGCAAACTCACATCCATGCTCGTCATAATAAACATAATCAGCAGCTTCGCTGTTGAACTCTTCTTTCAACCCCCACACTTCTCTCAACCAGTCACTGGTAATCGCAGCATCCGGTTCGGGGTCGATAGTGGCGAGTACAAAATCGCAGACTGTCTCGTAATCACCGAGCAGCTTTGGTGACTGCGAATGCCAGCCATTATGCAATCTTGTTGCCGCTTGTCTCACTTCGCGTAGGTTCATGGCTGTCGCTCCTTGTCGCTGGTGCCGTGGTAGGCATTGAGGAAGGCTTCGATGTCTTGTCGATTCTTTCGCTGAAGTTCCCATTGGTCTACGCCGCATAAATCAGACTGCCTAACACCCTCCAGCAACTCCACGGCGGCTTCGATGGTGTTGATAACAGGCGGAGACCATACATAGTCACGCAGGCCATCAACCTCTCGTTTCGTCAGCATCGGCTTCTTCATGTCGTCTCTCCTTGCGGGGGTTGGGGCAGGGGCATCCAGTGAGTTGGCGGCCATTCTTCTGGGCACATCCCGTCATAAATCCATGTATTCATCGCCCACGTAGCAACGGAATGACCACCCTTAAACTCTTCATTCTCCGGTGTGTATACTAGAATCCATGTTCCATCCTTCGGAGCAGTCTCAATCGGTTGCCAGCCTCCAGCCTTCAACCGCTTGATCTCCGCCTCCCGCTCGGCGAGGCAGGCTTCGCAGTGGGCGAGGTCGGCAACAACCGATTCTTTTAATAATGGGAATGTGTCTCTGTCCGTTGCCTTCGGCGTGTACGGTGTCATTGGTTTGCGTCCTTTTTAGGTGTTAACTCGCAACAAATAGCTTCTCCACCGTGGTTTTGAGTGCATTAGCGATCCTGATAGCCGTCTGTTCTCCAAGCACCAAGCCTGGCACTGAAACCTTGACCGTAACTGTCAGCATCGTGATAGCTGAATCATTTGTTCCGAAGCCTCCAGCCTTCAGCCGCTCAATCTCCTCCTCCCGCTCACGCAGGCAGGCTTCGGCGTGGGCGAGGTCGGCTAGTACCGAACCGTTGTTCCATCTTGGGCTTCTCTGCAATTTGTCGGTCTTCGGCGTGTACGGTGTCATTGGTTTGCGTCCTTTGGGTGCGTTGTTTACATCTAGATGGCATAGACGTTCCCTCCCTTGATAAAAGGTGCGTGCATTGTCATTGAATTGGTATGTACGTACCTTGTACGCTTGCGCATAAAGCGCATTATTGAGTTGATATGCATGTGATGTTTTCCTTAGTTTTTTACTTGAGTAAAGTTGCTAAGGAAACTTCTCAGATCATCCTCTGTTGTGAATATTCTTCCACCAATGGTGACTGTACTTAATTTCTGACCTCTCCGTCCATGTTTTACCCAATTGTAAACAGTTTGCACAGATACACAGTGCACCGCTGGAGCTATCTTGGGGGCTAGTTGAGATACTCTGCAAATGGGTATGTAGTCTTGAAGCTTAGCCGTCTTCATTTTTTTTTCTCCTGAAAAAACGAAAAAAGGCACCGAAGAATACACGGCTGTTGTTCAGAAGAACAATGCTGCAGTCTGCCAATCAGTGCCAGGATGTCAATGCCGACAAGATGAATGATACACTCATCGACACTTGCATTGTACACTCATGGATTTAGAAGTCAATCACTCTTCAAAAGATTTTTAACCGTCGTCTTAAGTGCCTTGGCAATCTTGATAGCCGTCTGCACTTCCACGGTCATTGGGTTACGCTTGCCCGTCTCGAAAGCATTCACACGCTGTACATGCATGCCGAGAGAGTCAGCAAGTTCTCTTTCTATCACAAGTGTATACAGCATTGCAATAGAGGCTGCGAAATAATCACGACTTCAGGTAATACTTAACCGTAATGACGTTGCCAGTGGCCTCTGCTGTGATGTGGCTTATTTCGGCAACCTTTGCTCCATTGATTGTCAGCTTTGGATTTATTGCCCCTTCCAAAGCCCTGGCTATTTTCTCCGGTGTCCAAGTGGCTGGCTGTTGTTGGTTGTCTTTCATGTTCTGCCCTCCCGAAAACTGTGTGATGCCACCGAAGCCAATAGGCTAAATGGCTCACACCTCCTGAATCGTGATGTAGCTGCATAAACTGTCGCCACGGGCATACACTGGTTCAGCAGCCTCCAGCCATGCAGGGCTGTCGTTTTTGATGGCTCCAGTTGTCACCAAAGCATCATGAAGGCTTTTATAAAAGGCATCCTTGTCGAACATCCTTTGCCCCTTTGGGTAGATCACAGTGAGTTCTACCCGCCTCTTGGTGTCAGCAGGTGGAATGTTGTAGGCTCTAACAGCATTTCCCACAATTAACTTGTCTTTGTCCTTCATTCGTCCTGCTGCAGCCCAATGGCTTGTAAGTAACTTGTTCAGCGGGGTTGGGTGCCATCCAGGTATGCATAGAGTCCATACGGTTGGAGTCATTATTTGCCAGCCTCCTGTTTTCTCATATACGCCCGATGTGCTGTCAGTTGGGAAACAAAGCCAGTAACAGCCCCACCAAGCCTCCACAGCCCTATCTGCTCGTTAATCGCTGCCTTGAACTGTTTGGCATTCCCTATCGTTACCCCAGGGCTGAATGTGCAGCCATCGGTAATGCTGGCCTCAGTGGAATTCCACCATTCCACCAGCTCATCCGTGGCTGCATCAGGGTCTGGGGTGACTTGGCTATCCTTGGGCCACCACGGAACGGTGGAACGCTTGGCAGGTGGTGTGCCACGTCTTGGGCCTTTGAGGTTATGCCCACATTCAGGGCAGAGGTACTTGACCACAGCCCGTCCATCTACCTTGACACGGTAATAGCCTGGCACTGGATGAGAGCATAGTGACTTGTCCCGCTTGATCTCTGGTGTCGACCAGGGTGGTTCTACCGTGGTTTCCAGTTCAGCAGGGTCAAAGGTAATCGGCTTGCCCTTGTAACTTCCTTCTGTGACGATGCCCAGCCGTTCTTCCTGGCTGTAGGTGTCCGTGCTGACATCCCAGCGTAGTTGTTCCTGTGCTTCCCGTATCCGCTGTTGTACGGTCTTACCTGCCCCCATCAGTTCAAGCAACTTCACCTTGTAGCGACGGATCTGGAAGGTGAGCCGTTCGCCTGGTGGTGGGCTGACAATCAGTTTGTCACCATCCACCTTGAGGACGTATTTGCTTTGCAGTTCTTTGAGGACAATGCCAGGGGATGCACTGGCCCAGGCTTGTTCTTGGAGTGTCATTTCTTGCCCTCGATACGCCTGCGAACACGACGGATCACCTTCACATCAGGGTCTATGTAGACAACGTGCATATCATCAGTGATGACCATTCTCATCAACTGTATGTTATCACTAATCATTTCACTGACTTGCTTGATTAACATCTCTCCACTTGATTGGCTCATCAATAATACCCATGCGCCAGATATAATGCCATCATTGGATTTAGTCCCGATTATTGGAACATATATATTGTCTAGGTTAGATAGCAAATTCCTTATCTGTCTGTTGTCGTTTCTCATGAGTTCTTAACCTCGTTTCGGTGAAAATCCAAGTAGCTGCCAAGTAGCAAGCGTTTGCTACTTGGATAAGTCCTAGGTACGTAAAGACTTAAGTGCTGTTTTTCAATCCAAGTAGCTAAGTAGCAGACAAGGC
>OFRG01000037.1_pt1 | contig 47742 bp, 57 predicted proteins | sample 1543071 | NCBI WGS metagenome assembly OFRG01 (sample SAMN07774222, study PRJEB24372) | wastewater metagenome | isolation source: WWTP Verbania (Effluent) | place: Italy: Verbania | collected 2015-12
AGGTTATCCTACATTATGTCGGAAATAAAATCAAGTGTTGACTTCCTACATTTTGTAGATTAGGAATTAATTATGAGTAGAAAAAACCAAAAAACTATCGATGTCGATTCGATCATTAAATTGTTCGGTGGCAAGCATCAAATCGTCAATGATTACGAGAAAATATTGCGCGTCATTATCACTGTGAAAGCGGTTGAAAAATGGATTGAGCGCAAAAGCATATCTACCACGCAAATGCTAAATCTAAAATCAATTGCGGAGCGTCGCAATTTGAATTTCGTCTTTGAGGAGTACATTAAATGAAAAGCAACAAAGAATACCTTGGGGACGGATTATATGCCAGTCACGATGGCTATCAAATCTGGCTAGAAGCTAGCGATGGCATTCAAACATCAAATGCAGTGGCTTTAGAGCCAAGCGTATTTGACGCCCTTGTGCGCTACGAAAAAAGAATTAGGGAGAATGCAGAATGAGCAACATTGCAACAGTTCTCCGCCAGCTTGTCCTCGAACGCAGCGAAGCAAAGAAAAATGCAGCGGGCTGGAAGGCTGAGTTCGATCGCATCACCGAACAAATGAGTCAGATGCTCAACCCCGAATATCATCTTACCAATGCCGGCAAGATGCAATCAGGCGGCTCCACTACCATCGAAGAAAACGATGTAAAATTCGTAGTGGAGGCAAAAAAGGAAGTAAAATGGGATAGCGCCAAATTACAAAACATTGCCGCGCGCATGCCATGGGAAATGGTTGAGTCCATTTTTAAAATCGCCTTTGAGATTACTGAAACCAGTTACAAAAACTGTCTGAACAATACGAAAAGCGGCATGCTTGATGCACAAATCATGGCGCTCATTGACGATGCTCGAACCGTGCAAATAGGAGAAGCGAAAATTAAGACTGCCGAAATCATTATTTAACCAGCCCAGGAGGCTTTCATGTTAGAATTTCAAACCGCACAAGACCGAATATTACTTTTTAAAAAAATCAACGCACTGATCACCGGACCGCAAGGGATCGGGAAAACATTCGTTGCCAGGACACTCGATCCGGAAACCACCCTATTTATCGACTGCGAAGCCGGTACGCTATCGCTGGAGCGGTCGAAAGACCAACCGGCATGGCAAGGCACCACTTTGAGCTTAAAAGCCATGGCGCAGAAGCTAAACGTGCACCCCTGGGTGCTTTGCCGTGGCATTGCATCCATCCTTCTTGGAGCCGACACGCAGGATCCAAATGGCTATTATGGCAAGGCCTGGTACGATTACTATGTCGGCGCCTTCGCCGGTGGCAATCCGCAATTGTTTGACAAATTCAGGAATTTATTTGTTGATTCGCTGACGGTAGTAAGCCGCTGGGCTTTTGACTGGGCATGCCAGCAACCGGAAAGCATTTCTGAAAAAACCAAAAAACTCGACAAGCGTGGCGCTTATGGTCTGATGGGCACCGAATTAGTGGCATGGGCTACGGCATTGCAGCATCAACCTAAAAACATCTTTCTTTCCTGCATTTTAGAGGAAGACGAAGATGATTTTAAACGCAAATACTGGCAGCTGCAGATCGAAGGAAAACAGGCAGGTAAAAAAATCCCTGGCATTTTCGACCTGGTAATGTCGCTTGCATGGGTGGACTTCGGCGAAACAGCCGGCAAACACCGTGTTTTTGTTACCCAGGAGGGTAATGCGTTAGGATTCCCAGCAAAAGATCGTTCTGGTTTGCTGGAGCCATATGAGCGGCCTGATCTGGGTGCGATCATAAATAAGATCCAGAACTTCCATACTCAACCTCAAGCATAGGAGAAAAGCCATGTTAAATTTCGGGCAAAAAGTCGAAGAAAAATCAGGGGATATTATCCCCAAAAACACCCTGCTATGGGCGGTTATCAATATCCGAGAAATCAAAAATTCACAGGAAACCAATGGCCGATATCTGGACATCGAGCTCACGATTGCCGATAACCAGCCATACGCACGGCGCAAGGTCTGGACGAAAATTTGCGATCCGTTCGATGCCAATAATAGCGATGCGTGGCGTGCTATGGGGTACGGTGCGATCCGCCGCATATTAGAAGCGGTCAAAGGCGCTACCCCAGACAATGCCAACAGCTACGCGCTGAATCATCTGCAAGATCTGCATAACCTTATGGTGCCGATTTTCGTTACCGAAGAAAAAGGCAAAGACGGTTACGACGATAAAAACAACTGCGAATTTCTGTCTCCATACAGCTCGGTTAAGAAAATCGTCGAATCCTACAACCTGCTTCGCGCCGGCACCCACCTGTATGGCAAAGCACCATCAGCTCCTCCGATCACCGGCGCACCATCTGTGGGAGGTGTTGCTGGAATTTCGCCCCCACCTGGATCGCCCACAACACCAGCGGCAGGAGCTCCCGCACCTGGTTGGCTTGCTGATACTGTGCCCGCAGTCGCTCATGCGTTGACTATGACGCAACCGGCTTTTACTCCGGGCCAGCTGCCAGCCCAGGGCCAATTGGCAGCTCCTATGGCGCCTGCTGGCAATGCGGCCTACCCGCAACCGGCATCTGCCCCGCCTACGGCCCCAGCTGCAGCGCCCACTACGACATCCCCTTCTAATACCTGGCAACCGCCTGCAGCGGGCACGCCAGCACAGTTTCCTGGGGGTGCTCAATAGCCTTCAGGCTTGGCGCGGGGTGGCAGAACGGTCACGCGCTCGGTTCATAACCGAGATGAAGCTGGTTCGACTCCAGCCCCCGCAACCAAGATTTCATTTTATTCATTTCATTTTTGGAGAGCTTTCATGCTTCTTAGAAACCGCCAGCGAGGCTTTGTTGATAATGTCAATGCCGCGCTACCTATAAAGAAAAACACCATCGGCGTGGCGCCGACCGGCGCCGGCAAGACCGTCATGATGGCGGCAGTAGGGCTGGAAAACAAACCTAAAAACTTTCCGTCCCTTATCCTTCAGCACCGCGACGAGCTGGTGACGCAAAATCGTGACGAATTTATTGCCTACGCTGGCATAAAAAACATCCGCCGGCCGATGACAATCGACGCCCAAAATAAGGCCTGGGATCGTGCGCCTGGCGGGTGGAATTTCGGTATGGTGCAGACCATTGCCGGCAACATCGACGCTATGCCACCGTTCGGGCTATTGATGATTGACGAGGCGCATCATGTCGCAGCTCCCAGCTATCTGCAGATCATCGCCAAAGCTAAGGAAATGAATCCGGACATTCTCATTTATGGCACCACTGCAACGCCTAATCGTGGCGACCGCAAGGGCCTGCGCATGGTGTTTGATAACTGTGCCGATCAGATCAATATCGGCGAGCTGATTCGGGAAGGCCATTTGGTGCGGCCGCGTACGTTCGTTGTCGATATCGGCATCAATGACGAGCTCCGCCAGGTAAAACGCACATCCATCGATTTCGATATGAAGGAAGTCGAAAGCATCATGAATAAAACGGTGCTTACCGATAAAATTATTGAGCATTGGCGCATTAAGGCGGGCGAACGCCAGACCATCGTTTTCTGCTCAACCGTGCAGCATGCCGTCGACGTTACCAAGGCTTTTGTGGACCACGGCATAAAAGCCGAAATGATTGACGGTAAGCTGGCGATCGGCACCAGGCGCGATATCCTCAAGCGTTACGATCGCGGCGATATCCAGGTGCTTGTGAATGTGGCCGTGCTCACCGAAGGATTCGATCACCAGCCGACCAGCTGCGTGCTTCTTCTGCGCCCTTCCAGCTGGAAATCGACCATGACCCAGATGATCGGCCGCGGGCTGCGCAAGGTAAATCCAGAAAAATATCCTGGCGTCATCAAAGACGATTGTATCGTGCTCGATTTTGGCACCAGCTGCCTGACACACGGATCGCTTGAAGACGAAGTGAATCTGAGCGGTAGCGGTGTGAAAATGTGTCCGGATTGCGAATCCGATATGCCTCAGAGCTGTAGGGAGTGTGCCATATGCGGCCATGAATTTCCTATTATCAATGCACCATCGGTCAGCTCTGGAAGCGAGGGCGGCATATCTGCCCCGTCGTCACTGCTCACCAATTTTGTGATGACGGAGATCGACATTCTGCAGGATAGCCCGTTTAAATACGAAAGCTTCTTCGACGGCCGCGTGATGATCTGCTTTGGCTTCACCTATTGGGCGGCCGTCATTCACTACCAGGATCAGCGTTATTATGCGATTGGCGCGGAATCAACCAGCGAAGACTCAAAGAGCTATAGGCTGCATGTGCTGAACTCGAGCGATAATTATTTGATGTCGCTGCAGTCGGCCGACGACTACATGCGCACCAAAGGCAACAAAAAAGATGCAGGCCAGGTGGCAAAATGGATCTACGACACACCTACCACAAAGCAACTGCAGATTCTCAATGATACGCCACACATGGGCATGAGCAAATATCGCGCATGCTGCAACATCCAATTCAAGTTTTACGGCCGTCAAATCAAGGCGGCAATCGAGGGCTTTATCCGTGACCACGAAGAACAAACGAAAAGATACGCAGCATGACCCGCACGCTATCACGCAGGAAGAGCAAAAGCGGATGGAGTCATGTGACAGGTGCGGCTTCCATTGCCCGTGGCATGGCAGCGCACGCTTGCGCGGCTATGCTAATAAATGGATCTGCGATCACTGCGACGAAAACTATTACGACGAAGAAGTGAGGGGAGAGGGAAATGAGGATATTTAGCCAAATCAGCAAGCCGGAGTACGATAAGCACGGTCGCATGAAATACAATCCAGAGTGCCATCCCAATCACTTTGAGACGTGGAAACATAAGGACGAGCAATACCTAATCGATAATTACGTCATCGACGGCCCCGAAGCTGTTGCAGCAGCTCTCGGGCGTACGATCGGCGTGGTTATGACGCGCGCCTATGTGTTGCGCAAAGAAGGAAAAATGCCGAAACGTAAATCCGGAGATCCAACCCACAAACGGATAAGGAATAAAAATTATGAATAGCACACCCATGAATTTCATGCGTACCGATGCAGTCGATCACTCGCAAAAACTGAACGAGGAAGTGGCGATATTCACGCTTCTGGATAATGCACTGGTGACAGAACGCCAGGCGGCCGATGCTTTGCGCTATGTCGACAGGCCTAAATCTCTCGGCGCCGGCAGGACAGGGCACCCACTGGCACCAGTGCCATGGGATCGCGGGTGCGAGCGCGCGCTGTGGTTTGAAATGAAGCAATACCCGAGCGACCGGCCGTTCCCTGCCAAGCTATATCGCATCTTCGATATGGGGCATGCGGCCGAGCCGATCGTCGCCGGCAACCTCCGTGCCGCGGGCTTCACGCTGATCACTGACGACGGTAAGGGCAACCAGTATGGCTTCGCCATAGCGAAAGACCCAGAAACCGGCCACGCGCGCTATAAGGGCTTCGTCGACGGGGTAATCACTGCAGGGCCGGAGTCGGTCGGTGGTGTGAAATTGAAATATCCGTTTCTGTGGGAAAACAAGGCGATCAACGATAAGAAATTTGAAAAATTCCTGGCCGAAGGGGTAGAGCGCAGCCACCCGCAATATTACGGGCAGATCCAATCCTACATGAATTTCCTGCAGCTGTTCGCCAATCCGGCATTGCTCACCGTGCTCAACCGTGACACCGGTGAGGTGCGTGTGGAGTTCGTGCGATTCAATCAGAAGCATTGCCAGGCGATCATCGATCGCGCCGCGCGCATCGTTGAAGCTAAAGGGCCGTTGCTGCTCGAGCGCGCGGCCGACGACTACACCAAGATCCCCTGCAAGTGGTGCGATTTCGCCAGCCATTGTAAAAAGGCTGAAGAAAATCGCAGTGGTACGGGCGGGCAACAACAAGCGCCAGCATGGCTAGGAGCAAAGACATGAAGCAGATATATCGCAACAACGTCAACATCACATCGGTGCACAATCAGCGCGGCAAGCAATTCGCTTTCGGTGTGCTGCATGAACCGGATCCCCGCACGGTGTTTTTCCCGTTCTGGATTATCAAGGCATTCGAGATCACATCGATGGATCAGGGCTATACGTTCGACTGCCTGTTTATCGACCAGCCCGAGGACAAGCATCCGGTGATCGTGGCGATCCTCGATGAGAACGTGAAGCTCGAGCCGTCGCAACTCGCCGGCACGTTTGAAGGGCGCCCTGGGACAGAAGATTTTACTGCAATCGTCAACATTTTGAATAGGAAAACAGCATGAGAGACACAGAAAACTTAATTACGGTTTCAATCGATTATGGCGTCAAGGATCACACCGCACTATGTTTTAGTCGTGGGGGAGAGGTGCAATTTCTATACGGCCCGATCGCAATGGATGTTTATAATTTGCTTAATAATAATGTGACTCGTCACAGAATAAAAGTACATCCGCGAAAATTATTTTCTAAACTATTCAGGAAAAACAAATGACCGAAATCATCCTCGCCCCCCAGCAGCTGGAAGCCGAATCCAAAATCATGGATTGGTACGAAAACAGCGATGCCCAGGTGTTCACCTTAGCTGGGTATGCCGGCACCGGTAAAACCACGTTGAATAAAAAGCTGCAGAGCAATCTGGGCAATGTCACCTTCGCTGCGTTTACCGGCAAGGCGGTGAATATTTTGCGTGAGAAAGGTTGCCGCAACGTCGACACCATACACTCGCTTCTCTATCGGCCGGTCGGGCATGACAAGTCGAAGCTGCACCAGCTGCAGACGGAATTGGATGACGCGCGCCAGGGCGGCTTCAGTTTCAGCGTCACCGAGCTCAGCAAAGAAATCGACACCATGCGGAAGGAAATGCGCAAGCCTAAGTTTGAGCTGAACGAAGCGGGCGGTGGCGAGCTGATCATCGTTGACGAATATTCCATGCTGCCGCAGGAGCTGATCACCGACATCAAAAGCAAATACCGCAAAATATTATTCACCGGCGATCCGTTTCAATTGCCGCCGGTCAAGGGCAAGTGCAGCCTGGAGCCAGATTTCTTTCTGACGGAGATCCATCGCCAGGCACTCGAGAGCGCGATCGTGCGCATGTCGAAAGATATCCGCGAAGGCCAGACCTTCGGCTATGGCGACTACGGTGATTTCCTTTACCTGCCACAGTCGCATGCATCGGCTGAAATGTACCTCGAGGCCGACCAGATCATCGTCGGGTCCAACATGACGCGCAGCGCAATCAATCAATGGTATCGGCGCATGAAGGGTATCAGGGGATTATTGCCGATCGCCGGCGATAAAATGATCTGCCTGAAGAATAATAAAAAGCAAAATCTATTCAACGGCATGATCTGCACCGCTATCGAGGACGCGCATAAGCGCGAGGATCGCTACAATAATTATATGCTGCGCATCGATACCATGCCCAATGAGGAGCTGAGCGTCTGGGAAGGCGATGTGATGGGTAACGGACATAATTATGATTGGCACGATTGGGGCATGAAATCGCATAACCGATTTGATTTCGCCTATGCGATCACCTGCCATAAAAGCCAGGGCAGCGAGTTTAAAAACGTCCTGGTGTATAATGAGCCGATCGGCGAAGATGATTTAATGAAGCGCCGCTGGCTTTATACCGCAATCACGCGCGGCAAAGAGCGTGTAATTTTAGTGCAACCATAGGAGTGACGTATGAGAGATGAATCAGATAATGAAAACGGAATACCCATGGAATTTCTTATCCATATGAGGCAATTATGCAATCGAATCGGTGCATGTTTTATATTTATGGTTATCATTATTATACTATCAGCATGCACTGATGCATCAGCAGGCGGCCTTTACCGAGACATCTCTGGTAAGGATCGTAGTGATGGGCAGCTTGCAATGGCGGCAGCACAATGCCGCAACATGGTGAATAGCTATGTTCAGCCATACGAAGGGCCTTCAGGCACATACACTACCAGCACGACGGGTGTTGCGCTTAACCGAGGGCTACAATCGATCGCACGCGGCATGTCTGGCCCCAATTACCAGGACTGCATGCTATCGCAGGGCTTTGAGCTGGTTGGGTATGAGTGATGATGTACTCTTCGCCACCGCTTTCCCCTGATATTTATTGTCACAGAAAAGAGCTTTCACGGTTTTTGGATGATGTATTCTTTGAAACCCTTGATGATCGGGAAGTTCTCTGCATATGGATGCGTTATTATGAAGGTAAAGATTATGAAGAAATTAAAAATTATCTGCCAACAGGTTCCTTCTATGGTGGAAGATATTGGGCATACGGAGTAAGCGCTCCGCGGGCCCGCCAAATCACCCATAAGGCAATGAGAAAAATAAAGTGGCGTCTAAAAGAAAAATATCCATCTGGATTTTGCTGGGAATTTTAAACGGAGAATAAAAGTGGAAAATTATCAATGTCGAACATCCAAACCAATGAAGAGCTCACCCAATACGTCAATTGCGACCATGCAATTCACTATGTTAAAGAGATTTACAAAAACTGCATAGACGTTGATCCGGCGCTGATGGTGGAGGTAAGGAAGATCGGGCAATACCAGATGCTCGATGGATCCACGCAATCGGCGGAGCAATCCACCGCGGCGCAGCTGTTGCAATTCGATCAGAACGATTGGCAAGAGGGGCTCGCGCAGTGGGTCGCGCGCCAGGCGATGATTACCGCGCCGGTAGGCATCGGTACGTTTTTAGCGCCTGCGCTGCTGAATGATAGGCGCGCCAATGATCAATCGGTGGTGTTGATGGCGACCGTGTGTGCCGACTTCGACACCGGCGATCCTCAAGCGCAGCTGGATGCGTTATGCGCACGCCTGGGGGTCAGGCCGACGATCACAGCCACCAGCGGCGGCACCACCAAAGAGGGGCATCCGAAGCTGCATGCGCATTGGCGTTTGGACGAGCCGTGCGGGGAGCCATGGAAGGTGGCATACATACGCGAGCAGTTGGCGATCAGGTATGGTGCCGATACCAGCTTCAAGCGCATTCCGCAGATCATCCGCATCCCTGGCGCGCTGTATGACAAGCAGGGCAAGTGGGGCACGACGCTGATCATCGAATATAATGACATCGACGTCGGCATGATGACATGGGAAGAGGCGTTGAACATCGATTGGAACAGCCTGCAGCAGGATTCGATTCATAGCGCCAGCAAGGGCAAGACGAAAGAAGAGCGCGCCGAGCGTGTGCATGCGTTGCAGACGGAGGTGGTGGAGGAAGGCCGCACGGCCGACACGCGCTGGGATCGCTTCAGCGAATATGCAGGCCACCAGATCCGCCAGGCCAGGTTCGAGCACCAGACCATTGAAGAGGCGCTCACCAGCGTACATCTATGGGTGCACGATAAAATGGTGCCGGCGTGGCCTGGGGATCGCGTTGAGGCGGAGTTTAAGGCGCTGTTGCAGCGGGACCGCATCAACCATGAGGATGTGTGGGCCGATCATGGCAGGCCGCCGATTACGTTTGGTAGCGGTCCCGCTGCGCCAGAATCAAGCCCGCGCGAGGCGCCCCCCACAGTTTCAGAGCCTGATGTGATTGATGCGCAGCCATGGATGTGGAGTTTCGACCCGCTATTGCTATATGCGCCAGGCGAATCCCCGCGTGAGCGGCATTTGATTGAGAATTTTATGGTGCACGGATCTTCGGTCGCACTCGTTGCAGACGGTGGTGTGGGAAAAACCTACGTCGCACTCGAGCTGGCATTGCGTGCGGCAGCTGGGCCGGAGTATGTCAGCCCGGGCGGGCGGCCAAATAAATTCCTCGGATTCATGGTGAAAGAAAAAATGAACGTGATCGTGTTCACGGTAGAAGACGGCCAGCACGATATTCACCGGCGCCTGGATGCGATTGATCCGGATGGGTCCTTGCGCCATTCAGCGCATAAGTTCTGCTTTATCATACCGGTCCAGGAGCAAATCGTCGACGGGCTCACGCTTGTGGAGCGCGATGCTAAGGGAAATTTCGGCGCCTCGCGCGCGTGGAAGGAGCTGCAGAAGCACATTGAGCTGGCGATTTCGAGGAATCCACGCGCGCCATTGCTCGTTATCATCGACACCTACAGCGCCACGCACCACGGCGACGAAAACTCTGCCACCGGCACCAATGAATGGTTCAGGGCCGCGGGACTGCTTAGGCGGTTTGAAGCCACGCTTATGGTAACGCACCATGTGAAGAAGGCGGATCCGAAGATGGAGATCCGCACGGCCAGCGACATGAAGGCCGCAGTGCGGGGCTCAAGCGCATTCATGAATTCCTTACGCACCGTATATGGCATATGGGAAATGCCCAACGGCGATGCGGTGATGAAAGAGATGGGGCCACGCGAGGAGCGCGGCAGCCGGTTGTTCAATATGGGGATGCTGAAGAACAATACCGGTGTGGATTGGCATGAGCGGAGCGACCCGCGCTATCCCGACCCGATGATTACGCTGCGCAGGCTGGGCACAGGGCAGCTTATATATGATGATAGCATACACCAGAAGCGCATTGAGCTCACCACCGGCAAGCCGGAGCGGTTGGCGGCCTCCAGGGCGCAGCTTAAGGCCTCAATTATCCATCGGGTGCGTTGGAATGCTGAGCAGGCCTGGCCGGTGTCGGTTAAGAATCTGACGAAGGAAAAGGAGCAGTTTCTGCCGCCGGTGATTAGGAATATGTCGCGCGATAAGGACATCCAGCCAATGATCGACCAGCTGATCCGCGACGGCCTCATCGTCCAGGTCGCCATCAAAGGTAGAAATTCCGGCGGCGGGCAGGTGCTCGATGTTCCAGATGGCGCCTACTCGCTCGGTCAGCAAACAGAAAGGAGGTCAGATGTTCCAGTGATGCAATGGAGCCACTTTAAATATGATGCAGAAAATGAAGCATTTCTAGCACTCGAAGGTGTGCAGCATATTATGGACATTTAAATAACGCGACAACAACAACTTTTAGGAGAATTAAAATGACACAGAAATATTTAGATTATTTATATGAATTTGGAACCAAAGAATTCGAGAAGGAATGCGACCCTAACGATTTAACGCTAAATGAGATCATTTATATGTGCACAAAAGCGATAGTAAATCAACTCGAATCAATATCATATAATATCAATGCTAAAAGGTGAATAAATATGAGCGATATTTTGAAGCGAGAATTTGAACGCAAAATCATGTCAATTCTGGATGATTTTTCTAGGTGGCAAAATCTAACGGATAATGTTCATGAAATTCATATCGTTTTCCGTATGCAAAAACGCACCATAGGATATAAACTTTTTAATGAAACGCTACAGCGTGTACATTTTGTGGATGATTCTGGTGCAAAATAGTGGATTTGAGGTGTCCGGATGGGGGCAAAAATGGGTTTGAGGGTTCCGGACACCTCTTTCTTTATATAAATCATGATGTTGCTAATCAAAAATTTGAGGTGTCCAGGTGTCCTATTACTAAGTAATATAATCCTAACGGACGGCTGCCTCTCCAGGGTGTTGGTGTGAGGCGTCCTATCGGGGGTGGTCTACGACCCCCACCCCCCTGATGGGGGGCAGCCCTCATGACACCAGCACACCACCACTGGAGTACCCGCGAAAAAAGGTAAAAAATAGGACACCTAAATAATGATACTGAATTTAGTCGCTACAGCGTTTCGCTACAGCGATGCAAAATAGGAGATGAATTTCATGATGCAAATTGAGACACAGAAATTGATGCAGATTTTCGTATCAGGAAAACCACACGCTCAAACACGCGCAAGGCATAATGCCAATGGTCAGATTTATTCTAATGCGACGAAGGGGCTGAAGATGTGGAAGCAACGACTCAGGGCTGATTTTAGCCTCGTACAGCAGCGGAAGGGGTTGAGCAGGCTCTCGGGTGCCCTTTGTGTTGATATGACGTTCCTGATGCCCATTCTGGAGGTAAAGCGGTGGGGGGAGCTGGCGCATACGAAACCGGATAAGGACAATCTCGAAAAGGCCGTGCTCGATGTGATGGGCGAGTGCGGGTTCTTCGAGGTGGGGGATTCACAGGTGGCAGCTGGTGAGGTGAGGAAGTTCTGGTGCCAGCCAGGCCAGGAAGGCGTGCTGATCGAAATTTCTTACGCGCGGGCGAAAAAAATCCCCGCTGTTGAGGGCGGGGAAATGGATAACATGGGTAACAGTGATTGGTTAGCTTAAAATCAGTCTTTTGGCAATCGTTTCTTCTTCGGCTTGCCGCCTGCAATGTCGCCAGCATACAGCGTGCATTCCTCACCAGTGCGCCAGTTGCGACGCGTCAGTGTCACCAAATCGCAATCGTTCAGTGCGTTGTGTTGCACCTTGAGCTCGAGCTTCTCGCTCCTGCTTGGTATCATCACAAAAGCGCGTATGATGCTGAAGCGCGTGCCCCATGTGGAGCGCAGAGCCTTGTAGATGCCACCTTGCCCCTGAAGCGCCGCCGTGAAGTGTTTTATGGTCATGATAATGGCACTTTCATTAAGTCGACAGTGATAGGCTCGCCGCCGTCGACTGGTTCGGTGTCCCATTGTCCAGCTTCCAGACTGGCTTGTAAATCACGGATTGCCCAGGCAAGCAGTTGCCTGGGCGAATCGTGGTGGATAGAGAATTGGAAGTTTATTGTGTACAGCATGGCTATTCTGCGTTCAGCGTTTCGCTATTCCAATGATTGAAGGCAGTGTCGAGCACATTGCGGATTTGCCCCTTAGTCATGCAGCCTGCAGTTTTTTCGTCCAGGTGCAACAGGTGGCAGATATCAGCGATGAGGTCGATGCATATGGTCGCATCGCCTTGTGCGTATTTATCACCGCCTTCCTTGTTGTCGGCATAGTCGCGCAGTGTGTTTTCGGCTACCATTGCGTGTTCGAGATTGGTGATTTCCAGCTTTTTTGGTTTCATGCCCAAAGGCGTCATGCCTGGCAGGGCTGCAATTTGTGGTACTTTCATAATAATTCTCCAATGTGAAGGTTGATGATGTGCGTGAAAGCGCATCGTCGAGAGCACAGCGTAAGCCATGCCCTCTGCGATAGGCTTAGTATTCTGAAGGCAGCATGGCGACCATGTTCTGCACCCAGATGGTTACGGTTTTAGCTGGAAAGTCGGTATATTCGATTTCCTGCCTGGCGAGCTCGTTATAGTTGCCGTCTTGGATGGTGAATAATGCGGTGTTCATGGCATCGTTGACAAGCAATGTGCACACATACAGGCGCTTCTGGTCTTCGGGGATGTTTTTATTGCGGGCAATGGCCATGCAATGCGTGAAGACGACATCGAGTAGCCAATAAGCTTCGGCGTTGTCAGCCACGAATTTCACACCATCGGTGTAGGTGTAGCGCGAGCCCATGTAGCGGTAGTAGTGCTCGGTTCCGGTGAAATAGGGCAGCTCGTTGAATTTGCGTAGCTGGTTGAGCTTGTCAGGGCGTTCTGTGATGTAATCAGGTTGCGATTGTGTGTTGGTCATAATGATGTTCCTTTTAGGTGATGATGATGTGAATGGCGGCTAATACAGCTATGATTGATGCAAGCTGCATTGTGGCAACCAGATGGGCTTTTAGTTTTCGTTTTTGATGATATCGCATGATGCTAATCAAGCGTTGGTGTGGCGATGAGCTGACGGCCTGCGCCGTCTAAACGTGCTTCTTCGCCTGCCATGTAGCCGTCGATGTATTTGGCGTTTTTCAAGACGCTGAAGCGTTCCGATTTAAATGGGCTCTTGCATTCGCGCCCGAATAAGCCGTCACAATATCCAGTACGAAATGGATGCAGACCGGATGTGTTCACAGGCTCAGGTTGTTGATTTGGATGTTGCATGATATACTCCTTTATGCAGATAAGATGAAAGTGAAAGTGGAAGCCAAAGGACGGCCAACACACATGCACTATAAACCTACAATTTGTCGGAGTCAAACAAATTATGAGTGAAGAAATAACAGAAAATCTAGCAGACATTTTAAGCGAGGAAAATCAGTACGAAACTGTGGCGCTAGCCCGCGCTCTCTGTCCGTTTGCGGAGGGTGCACCTGATATGACTGTTTTGCTGTGTGTGGCATTTGTTGAGGCTGGCGGCGACTTACAGGCTGTTGCACAAATATTGGGCATGGAAAAATCTAGCATTAACAGGCACCTACGGTCAAAGGTCGCGACGCAAATAATCAAGAAATTAGCGAAGGATAGACTCGCTGGCGAAGGCTATCTGAAAGCAGTGTGCTCACTGATTGAAGTGGCTTCAAGCCAAGCTCAGACTGGGAATGCGCGAAACAATGCAAGCAAAACGATAATGGAATTGGTCGAAGCGGAGAATGCGCGCGTCGGCGGAAGCGATGATGATGGCATAGATTTAAACAATATGACGCTCAAACAGCTCGAGGCTTTCGTCGGAGGTATTAAGCAAGAGTTAATCAAGTTACCTAATGTTAACCAAATAATAGACAATAACCCTACTGGTATATAACGATTACTATCTTGTACTCAACAAGGTGGTGTGAATAGTGGGGAATATGTGGCTTATTTTCCCCATCCGAATAGAGGGGTGGATGGTGTGGCGGCGACCGACCCCCCGGGTACGGGGCGCCCTCCGCAATTTTTTTACTATCTGTCGCACCGCGAGAAATTTTTCCCACTTTCCTATTGACCTACATTCTGTAGGTAGTGTATGCAGACATCACAACCTCGAAAAAACAGGATCAATCACATGCAAAAAAACCACCTTATGCTCGACGTCGAAACCATGGGCGTGAACTCCAACGCTCCCATCATCCAACTGGGCGCATGCCTCTTCGATAGCCAAACCGGCGAGATACTGCAGACCTTTTGCCAGAACATAAATTTAGAAGATTCAATATTGAATTACGGTTTGCAAAAAGATCAATCTACAATGGATTGGTGGAAAGAGCAGCGTCAGGATATTTTGGAAGATATCTTGACAAACAATAAGCCATTTCATTTTGTGATGTCGGAATTTTCAAAATTTCTTTCTGCCAATGTGCAGTACAAGGAAACGCCGATATGGAGTCATGCGACGTTTGATTTTCCGTTGGTACAGAACCATCTGAAGCTGGATGGGATGAAAACCATGAACCACAAGATGGCGTATGATATCCGGACACTCACCGGCCTGTCGGGCATCGATTTGAATGAGTATGACTGGAACAAGGGCAAAACGCATAACGCGCTCGACGACTGCATCTTCCAGGTGAACTACTGCGTCGATGCGATGCGCATTCTGAGGCATCCGGTAATGGCAGTGCCGGCCGGTAGTCCGTTGCTCGATTTAGAGCGTGCCGGCCCTGGCGAAATTATTATTTTAACCACCAACTAAGAAGGATATTTTTATGGATTCGGTATCGGGAAATAAGAAAACGGCATTGGAAGTTTCGGACGATTTAGCGGCGGCGGTAGCCAAAACCGATCATCGTGTGACGTTGGCATCCATCCAGGAACGGATTGAGAGCGTTACTTTTTTCAATCCGGAAATCGCGCCGCATTTTACTGTGGCGACGATGAAGATGTGGAACGGCTACATCGTGCTCGGCAAGTCGGCGCCTGCGGATCCTGAGAATTACGATGAGGAGCTTGGCCGCAAGTTTGCGATGGAAGACTGCATCCGGCAAGTATGGGGCATGGAGGGTTATCTGCTTTGCGAGAAGCTGAAGATTTTCGATGCGCATACGCGGGAGCAGCTGGCCAAGCAAGCAGCCGGACAATAATTTTTAACCACCAACAAAGGATTTCTATGCAACATTATTTTGGAACCAAACGCATTGCCGCCAAGCCGATGACACGGCTGGAATATAATAAATTCCGTGGCTGGGAATTGCCGAGCAATGAAGACGGCGCCGACGAAGGCTACCTGGTGGAATATCTCGATGGCGGCAAGCCGAACGTCGAGGGATATGCCGGCTACCTCAGCTGGTCGCCTAAAGAGCAATTCGACAACGCCTACCAGCCAATCGACGCCATGAGTTTCGGGCACGCGATCGTTGCCATGAAGGAAGGCGAGGCGGTAGCGCGGCAGGGATGGAACGGTAAAGGCATGTTTCTGTACTACGTTAAAGCCAACAGCTACTTAGCCACCAGCGGCATCGCCAATGCGCATTTCTCTCCCAATGAAAGCGGCAAGATAATGGTGCCATACCGTGCGTATATCGCTATCAAGACTGTCGATGGCGATGTGGTGCCATGGGTAGCGTCTCAGACCGATATGCTCGCTGACGACTGGCAGATCGTAATCCCGTAATTCCTGCGCAGGACACCAGCGATCGGTGAGTCAAGATGCCGGCTAATTACCGGATGACGGCAAAAGAATCGCTCCCCCTGGGCATGGGAAAAACTGCCCCTCCCTACTGAACCCGAACCGAAAGGCATTTTATATGGCAAAAACACTTGAAGAAATCATTCGTGAGAAACTGGCGACTGGATATGATCCGGTAACGCTGGAATTAAAATCGAGCGAGACGAACGAAGAAAACATCGTGGCTACCATTGATGGCCTCCCCTTTAGCATCCGTGCCAACACGGTATCATTTGTAGGCAAAACCCCAGTGCTTGATGAAGCGGAAGAGGATCCGAATCCAATCCCGGGCGGCCTCGATGTCGGCGTGCCACCGCTGCCTGAAGATCCGAATCATCCGATCAACGAAGGCGGCGTGGAAAACCCTGCGCCTGCTGAGACTGCGCTGACCGGCCATGAAGATTTGGATGCCGACGGTGTGGAAGATGAGCTGCAGGCACAGATCGCTGCTATTTTGAAGGATAGCGGTGGTGTGGAGCTGAAGCCGGTCGGCACTACGGATGATGCGCTCACCATATTCGCGGTGATATCTTCTTCAGGCGACGAAATAATCCGTGGCACCATCGATGAGCTGGTATCGCTGATTATCCAAAACCAGAACAAGGAAGCGGCAGAAACCGCATAGTTGTTTTGTCAGACAGGCCGGCCTGGTGAGCCGACCTGTCGCATAAAACAATTCAGGATACATATGCGAATAAGCGAAAAAATACCGCGTATCAATCCGCGATTCTTCGGGACCCCATCGGCACCGCTTGAGGAGTTTTTCGATTGGTACGCGCAAAACGGTAACACCATGATCCAGGCACCCGTCGACGGCATTACCTTCATAGGCAACGGCCCGGCGCTGGTGATGCATCGCGAGCCGCCTTTCCAGGTGCAGCTGTTTGTCTGCACGCCCAATACTGTGATACCGAAACATTCGCATCCGCATGTGGAAAGTTACGAGGTGAATGTTTCGGGTGATGTGGAATTTCTGCTCGAGGATCAGGCCGCCTTTCCGGAAAATCTGATTGGAACTGAGAAAAAAGATGGATCGGGACTGCCGAGGTTTTGGGGATATCGCACCTATGTCGGGCCGAATGCGAAGCACAAGGCAATCATCGGCCCGCGGGGCGGGGCGTTTCTTTCCATTCAGAAGTGGCTACGGGATCCGCCAACTTCGGTGGACGAAGATTGGGAAGGCAGCCCTATGAGCGCCGACCATATGGAAGCACTTTCGCATGCCCTGCTCAGGAAAATGCGAAGGGTGAATGCGGAAGCCGACTTTGAACCTTACATATCCGGACAACTTTGCGATTAACAATGGAGCGTTATGTTTACCCCGACTGAAAAACTGATGATCGATAACGCCAACGCTCAGATGACCCAGCTGTGCGCGACGTTACTGAACACCGGCCGTGCGAAAACGGTTGGCGAGGCCACGCAGATCGCATGCCGCGAGCAAGGCGCTAGCATGGCTAAATCACTGGAATATTCGCTTCGCATGATGGGCGCGAACGATATCACTGTTACCTGCCCATAATCATCTAAACAGGAGTAAAACTATGACACGAATTTATAAAGTCAACACCCCGAATGGCGTGCGCCTGGTGGAAGCATCCACCAAAGGGCAGGCGATCAATCATTGCGTGACAAGCGATTATTCGGCCGAACCAATTAATTCGTCGGAGCTTTATGCTTCGATCGAACAAGGGGCAAAGGTTGAAAAAGTAGCGCCTGGAAAAAAGCTGGATTCGCAGACACCATCGCACTCGCCCGTGCCGCCGGCCTCATCCCCATCGCTAACAGCCGAGTCATTGCCCACTTCAGCACCCCTTTCTCCCCCGACGGAGGCATGGCAAGCGCCATTGCCCCAAGCGGCGATGCAGCTGATTAATCCGCCCACAGCCCCAGCAGTGAACCCGATACTCGCGGAGCAACAGCGCATCAATCCGGAAGCGGCAAAGGCGGCCGGTGCACCGATCATCCCGATCGCACCACGCCCTACCCCGCCGCCTGCTCCACAACCGGCTGACTGGCAGGAAAGAGGGGCGTCATGATAGCACGCAATAAATATATCGTGATACACTCGGAAGATTATATGCGCTGGAGTGCTGGCACTTCTGAAGCGTCGCGCGAAGTGTATGCCGATCAGATCACAATGACGCCAGGTGGTGATGTCGTTTTCCACCAGGTACGCGATAGCGCCATAGTCGACGACCATGGCCAGCGGCTAATGAGGAAGGATATGGCGATTGTATTGATGTTAAAAAGCAATGCATTTTCCAGTATTTACCTGGCAGCTCCGAACTCACTTAGCGAATGCTACAGGGAGTCAGGTCAAATTAAGGTTATAAACTAAATTTAGTAATATCAATAAGTCGGGCTCTTTTTAGAGTCCGGCTTTCTTTTTGCGTTAAGCTGTGTTATGCTGGCCCAGATCAATATAGATAAATGATTTGGATTGCGTTATGGCCCAGCCTATTCCATATGACAGGACTTACGATTTTACCTCCTACCAGGAGAGCTTCCCTGCATCCCCCCTGCCGGCTGCGCCGATTGATACGGAATTCGATAATGTAGGGATTTCAATCGGTGAGATTATCGATCGGCTGGCGCTTATTCAGCGCGACGATGGCGGTCTTCATAATAGCATAGTCACCCTGGATTCACTCGGTGCCGACGTCACTGCCGCACTTGGATCGCCTATTCTTCCTCGTGGCAACTGGATAACGGCTACCGCATACGCTGTGCTCGACATGGTGACAAAGAGCGGCATTACCTACATCTGCTCCACCGCGCACACCTCCGGCACATTCAACACCGACCTTGCGGCGTTTAAATGGATCGCGTTTACCAGCACGATCAACCTTGCCAATATTGCCCAGGAAATATTGGGTATTTCATATTTAGGTCTTTATGATGATGGTGATACTTCGGGATATCAATTAACCATTCAGGTAATAAGCGCCCTCACAGCAAATCGTGCGCTTACCGTAAATGTCGACAATGGCAGCCGTGATCTGGACATTCTCGATGACGCAATTATTTCTCAGGATTATTCCGCAACAGGCCGCCCCACGTTTGCTAACGTCGACATCACCGGCAAGGGCTATGTGAAGCCATATCTTGGGATGCCCGCCGATGGGCGGTTGACGCTTACTTCTGGCACGCCGGTGACAACGGGTGATGTAACTGCTGCCAGCACGCTTTACTATGTCCCCTATGTCGGAAACCGGATTGCACTCTACACAGCCGGTGCATGGGAAGCTCTCGAATTTACCCAGCGCAGCATCGCACTTTCCGGCCTGACCGCGGGCAAACCATATGACGTTTTCATTTATAACAATGCCGGCACGCCGACGCTCGAGTTATTGGTGTGGACTAACGACACCACGCGTGCGACCGCGCTTGCTTACCAGGATGGGGTGCTGTGCAAATCAGGTGCGCTCGATCGCAGATATCTTGGCACGATCTACACTTCCGGCACTACGACGACTGAAGACACTTTAGCAAAACGCTGGGTGTGGAATTATTATAATCGCGTCAATCGTCGGATGGAAAAGTTAGCATCAACTGCAAGTTGGACTTACACAACTTCTGTTATCAGGCAGGCCAATGCGGATGTTGCCAATCAATTGGATTATGTGGTTGGTGTTGCGGAAGATACAGTATACGCAGAATTAAATTGCCGCGTTGCGAACTCTTCTGCAAACATCGCTTTCCAGATTGGCATTGGCGTCGACGTTACCAATGCTCTTGGCGCCGCACAATCGTGGGGCACTACTGGAGCGGCTACAAATTATGCGCTTGCCAGATGCGCGATTCATTCCATGCCGACCTCCCCAGGTCGCCACTTCCTCGCGTGGTGCGAATGGTCGTCTGCTTCTGGTACGATGACATGGGAAGGCCAAAGCACTTTCGGTCTTCAAGGGATGGTGCGCGGATGATTGGTTTGCATTTTCTTATCTCATTTCTGATTTATTTGTTCGTGGTTTTACCATGCGTGATAGTTTCATATCCGGTGGTATTTTTTCTTTTGTTCACCTGTTGGGACGGCCGCAGCACCATTTTTGGCAATGCGAAGCATGGCCTGGCTCCCGATCATTATGCCTATCCGACGCGCGGCGAGTTTTGGCGGGAATTTATCTGGCTGGTGTGGCGCAACCCTGTTTACAATTGGACTGCGAAAAATCTGGCGGTGCGCAGGCGTGGGCATTTCTCAACAGGAAACACCGATATAGGCGATAAAATCGCAGGCGGTTTTTATAAAATTACAATGAAGAATTTGTGGGAATATTATTGGATTAAGCCCTACACCATATTTGGATCCCGTCGCTGCATTCGTGCGCGCATAGGCTGGAAAATATGGGGCGGTAAGCATAATGAATTGGCGGAGTTTGTTTTTTCGATTAACCCGTTTAAACTTTATCTTGGAATTTAAAACTCTATAGAAACTTAATATCCAGGGGACTAAAATGCAGGGTGAGAGTTACAGAATTGACCTTATGCGAGCTGAAATTCAGAGCTTAAAAGATAAGTACGAGTTGGTCAACGATATGGCCAATAAGGCCGTTTTTGATATTTCCATGCATGAAGGCGTCTGTGCCGAGCGTTATCTGAACATACAGAGCAAGCTCGGAAATCTACCGAAAATATTTGATAAAATCGAAGCGGTCCAGCGCCTGGTCAACATAGGCGTCGGCGGGGTGCTACTTGCGAGTGGCGGGTTTATAGCATTCACTATTTCGGTAATCGTTTATATATCAAAATTAAATTGATCGGGGGATCTATGTCTGAACCGAAGTGGCTTCTAAAAGCCCGTGAATATATCGGGATAAGTGAAATCAAAGGCCCGCAACACAACCCGATTATCCTTGATCTGTGGAAAACCGCCAAGCTGGGTGGAATCAAAAACGATGAAATCCCGTGGTGCGCCGGCTTCGTTTCCGGCGTGCTAGAGTTGTGCGGCATTCGCTCCACTCGCGCCGATAGCGCGCGCAGCTATTTGAACTGGGGGCTAAAACTCTCTGGCCCTCTCGTCGGCGCGGTTGTGGTATTCGAGCGCGGTCCTTCCTCGGGGCATGTCGGATTTATTGTAGGGCGTGAAGCAGGGGGCAATCTGGTAGTGCTGGGCGGAAATCAGGGTGACAAGGTGAGCTTGGCACTCTTCGATCCTAAGCGCGTCATTGGCTATCGCTGGCCGGAAGGTGAGGCAATTCCGGATGCAAAGTTTAGTGCGTTGCCGTTGCTTGCAAAAACGGGCTTGCCCATTTCCACAAGTGAGGCGTAATGCAATGCAGATGGCGCGAATTTGTCGAAGATGAAAAAGACCGCGGCTCGGCGGCGCGTTTGAACATGGTTATCGGAGTGATAGTCGGCAGTTTTTCGGTGATATGGTTGACAGTGAAAGGGGATTTAGGTGGGGAGATATTTGCTACTTTTATGCTTGCCACTGGTGGTGTGTATGGCTTTGGTAAATGGCGCGAGAGCGTCACGGAAGTCGCGCAGATAAAAGCCGACTCTCCAAACCAGCCCGCCGATCCGCTACCGCCTGCCCCGGCCACCGTCATCAATGTCGGGCAAGCAAAGCAAGAAGTAGCAAAAAATGTGGATATGAAAGTCGAAGGGGATGTAAATGTGGCTACTCGCTAATTGGAAAATATTACTTATGGCAGGCGTTGCTGCAGTAGCATTCGGCACCGGTTGGTATGTTGCAAGTCAATTTGCTGAATCACGCTTAGAATCGGCATTGCTGGAGCAGCAAATCGAATTGGCGCAGCAATGCGAGAACGCTAAAAAGATAACAGAAGAGGTCGGAAATGTTTTACAAAGCAAGGTTACTGATTTGTCTAAGCGCGTTGCCGCTTACCGCATGCGCAAACCACCAGCCTGTGTGCGTGTTACCAACACCGCCGTCGGCAATGATGGAGCCGCCGGAGCCGGACATGTGGGAGCGATTGATGTTGATGCTGAATCCCTCACAAGCTACGGGGAATTAGCTGAAAAACACAGGCTGCAGCTTATCGCGTGCCAGGAGTTTGTGCGTAAAGAACGCGAGTAATTTAACCAGGAGATTTTTATGAGTGTAGGAACACTTCTTTTAATAATTGTGATTTTGATTTTGGTCGGGGTTTTTCCTGCATGGCCACATGCTGCAAGCTGGGGTTACGGCCCAAGCGGAGGCATTGGATTGATTCTGATTATTCTGCTGATTTTAATGTTGGCGGGAAAACTCTGACATTGCAATGAAACCCGATGTCGACATTGAAACAAAACGCAGAAAAGCATTCGGGCCCGCGCATACCAATGCAGTAATAAACACGCTTTCCACCGAAGAAAATCATAGGCGCTCCATGGCACTCGACCGCCTGGTGCGTGCGAAAAAATCAGCTGGCAGCCTGATTGATTTCTGCCAATTCACCACGCCGGATCCGGATCTGCCTGAAGACTCGAGCCGTAGCAAGTATGTCATCAAGCGTCACCACCAGGCACTCGCCGCGGCCCTCGAGGAGGTTGCTAAGGGCAAGATTAAACGTCTGATTATTTCCATGCCTCCACGGCACGGAAAAACCGAGTTGTGCTGTGTGCGCTTTATCCCATGGTATCTGGCGCAGTTCAATGGCAAGCATGCGATTTATGCCACCTACAACGAAAACCTGGCAAAAGACAAAGGCTCCGAAGTCAAAGCGGTTATGGAAGAGCCGGCCTTTAAACAGGTGTTTCCGGAGTGCAGCTTAAGCAAGGGCGGTAAGGCCCAGGGCAGGATCCGCACCACTAATAAAAATGCCGCCTACTTCGTCGGGCGCGGGGGATCTATCACCGGCCGCGGGGGCGATCTGATTGTCGTCGACGATCTGTTTAAAAACGACGAAGAGGCCGATTCGCCGGCGATGCGCGAAAAAGTCTGGAAGTGGTTTACCGGCACGATCATGAACCGTTTTATGACCGATGACGGCGTGATGATCCTAGTCATGACCAGGTGGCATGAAGACGATGTGATCGGCCGCATCACCGATCCGGAAAATCCGAATTACAATGAAGAGATCGCCAAAGGCTGGGATATCGTCAACATACCGGCCGAGGCGGAGCCTGGTGATATTCTGGGGCGTGAGATAGGCGAACCGCTTTGGCCGGAGCGGTTTGGCAAAAAATTCCTTTCAGAGCAGCGCGCGCTATCCGCCAGGCGTTATTCGTGTCTTTACCAGGGCAACCCCTCCCCCGATGCCGGTACGTTCTTCCTGCGCGATTGGGTGCAATATTATAACCCTGCCCAGCTCCGCACCGACGGCCTGCGCAAATATGGCGCCTGCGATTTATCGGTGGGCACGAAGCTACAGCTGAAATCAGGGCGCCAGGCCGATCGTTCGTGCATGATGATTTTTGGCGTCGATATGAATGACGATGTGTATATTCTGGATGCGATTATTACGCGCAATGACTCTGAGAAAAATGTGGAAAGCATGTGCGATATGATCAAGCAGCACAAGCCTATCATATGGTTTACCTACCAAGATCAGATCACTGGATCCATCGGGCCGTTCATGCATAAGCGTATGAAGGAGCGACGGGCATATTGCCATATTGAAGAGAAATCATCGGCCGGCTCGAAAGAGCAAAAGGCGCAATCGTTTAAAGCCAGGATGGCCATGAAAAAAGTCTACTTTCCAAAAGGTAAGTTTTGGGCTAATGATGTGATCGACGAATTGGTACGTTTTCCAGGTGGGAAAAATGATGATTGTGTAGATACTTGCGCGCTTTTTGGGCAAGGGCTTGACGTTCAGATAACCGGCTCGGATTATAAAATGCCTATAGATCCTACCCCCAAAATTGGAACATTGGCTTGGATCAAATTTAGTGATACACTGGAGCGTCAGCGACGCGAAGCCGAGGAGAGTGGGGGATTTTAGATGCTTGACGATGAAGAAACACAATATCAAGTAGCCAGCTCGGCAAATGGATCTTCCGGTGATAACGGGGAAATACCCGAGGCGCGGCGCCGTCTAGTGCAGCAAATGCTCGGTAATGTCAAGGCGGCAAAAAGCCACCACGGCCCAGCTTTCAGGCGCATGAAAGAAGACATGGCGATGGCCAAAGACGGCACCAGCAATAAGATGTTTTTGGGTGGCAAAAAATATGTCGCCAATATCATTCAGAGTTTCCTGAAAAATCGCGTCTCGAAGCTATATGCAAAAAATCCAAAGGCTTATTATAACAAGCGCCCGCGTCGGGAGTTTCAATATTGGGATGGTGATCCAGCGAGCATTCAGCGGATCGTCGAAGCAAGCGCAGTGGGCATGCCACCACAGCCTATGGACATGCTGGTAATTGAAGATTTTAAAAATGGCACGGCACTCAGCAAGCTCTATGACGGTATGGGCGATACGTTGGTAAAAACCTTCAATTATTACCTTAGCGAACAAAAGCCGAAATTTAAAACTCAAATGAAGCAGCTGGTGCGTCGTACGCTTACCTGCGGCGTTGGCTACATCAAGCTCGGATATCAGCGCGAACTGCAGCGCCGGACGGATGCGCAGGCGGCAATCGATGATATCACACTGAAACTGCAAAATATGCAGCGCATGACAGAGCGCGTGCAAACCGGCGATATGCAGCCGGACGATCCTGAAATGGAAAAATTACGTTTGCAAATGCAGCAAATGACGGAAGATCCGAGCACAATGGAGGTTATTCGCGAAGGCCTGGTGTTTGATTTTCCAAAATCAGTGGCAATTATTGTTGATACAGCATGCGAGAATTTACAGGGATTTGTTGGCGCGGGCTGGATTGCGCATGAGATTTACATGACACCTGCAGAGGTGAAAGAAATCTATGATGTTGATTTAAAAAGAGGCAATTTTACCGCCTACGAAAAAAAGGCAAATATTGCTACGACTGGCTATCAGGCGGCGAATGCTCAGAATGTGAATGAGACTTTGAATCGCATGTCTGCATGCTTGTATGAATATTATGATCGCAAAACCGGTATGGTTTATATTTTATGCGAAGGTTATAACGATTTTCTGGAAGAGCCTGGCGTGCCAAATGTCGAAGTGGAGGGCTTCTTTCCGATATACGCATTGTTATTTAATGGCGTCGAAGACGAAAAGGAAATCTATCCGAAATCCGATGTGCGCCTGATGGTGCCGATGCAGGACGAGTGGAACCGCAGCCGCGAAGGCCTGCGTGAGCATCGTCAAGCCGCACGGCCTCGCTATGTCGCCCCCCGTGGCGCGCTCGAGGAAGCCGATAAGCGCGTGCTGCGCGGCACCGCGGCGCATGAAGTTGCTGAAATATCCATGGGGCAGCAAACAAAGATTGCCGACGTTATTCAGCAAGTGCCGTCTTCTGGCGTCGATCCTAATCTTTACACTACCGATCACCTCATGACGGATATCAACCTGGTGGTTGGCGCGCAAGAATCGTCAATGGGCGCCACCGGCGGCGCTACGGCAACCGAAGTCAATAACGCGGCTGGCGCTACGATGAGCACGATCGAATCCAATATCGATGATATGGATGACTTCCTGACGGAGATCGCGCGCGATGGCGGTCAGATTCTCATGCTCAATATGTCGGGCGATAAGGTAAAAGAAATCGTTGGTGAGGGCGCGGTATGGCCGGAAAGTGAATTTACCCGCGATAAAGTGGTGAAGGAAATGTTCCTGGAGATCGAAGCCGGCTCGAGCGGCAAAGCTAATAAAGCGGTTGAGATTGCGAATTTTGAACGCATGAATCCGGCAATGTTGCAAATGCCGAATCTCGATAAAATGGCCTGGCTGAGAGAAGGCATACGCCGGCTTGATGACAAGCTGGATCCGGATGACTTTGTTGACGAAGGAAGCCTGTCGGTTGTGGCGCTTAATGCCATGAAAATGCCAATGCCAGGCGACGTGGGCGCCACGCCGGAGCAACAGGGCGGCAATGGTAGCCAGAATGCGCCGAATGCTCAGGAAGAGCCTACAGGGCAGCCCGCGCCTATGGGAGCGAATAATATGCCAGGCGGGGTCGTACGCTACGGCCAGGATGGAGCGCGCTTATGAAAACCGCAATGCTGCCAGATGGCAGTCCGATTTATTTCCCAGATACGATGCATGATGACCAAATGGATGCGGCCGTGCGGGCAATTCTGGGCGTTGACAAGATAGAAGCCGAAGGCGCGACCCAACAGGCGGCGACCGGTATGATGCAGCAAATGCAGGGTATTATTGATGCGCTTGATTCTCTATCTCAAATCGTTGCCCAGGCTGCTACAAAAGATACGCAATCGGCTGTAGCACAGCAAATTGAGGGATTAGGGCATTTGATAAATCAAAATAATGATGCTCTCAAGCAAGCTATTTTGGCTCCGCGCGAGGTGATAACTCCAGACAATAGGCGGTTTGTGTCGAATCCGAAACTATAGACAATCACACGGTGGCGTGTTATTGTCGAACAACCATAAAGGGGATCTGTTATGTCAAAAAGTAATGATTTAGAAAACAAGCTGTTATTGCTTTTATTCAATGCAACAGCAATTGCGGATCTGGCGCGCGACGCGGCCGCGCCTGCGACAACCCTGACAGTTTCACTCCATACTGCAGATCCGGGTGAAGCGGGTACGATGACTACCAGCGAGGCTGCATATACCAGCTATGCGCGTGTTACGGTTGCGCGAACATCCGGCGGATGGACGGTAACGGCAAACAGTGTTTCACCGGTCGCAACCATCGGGTTCCCTGCCGGCACCGGCGGATCCGGCACCGTTACATATTTCGGTGTAGGCACTGGTGTGTCAAACAATCTGATGTATTCCGGCACGGTTACGCCGAACATCGTTACGGGCAACGGCATTACGCCTCAGCTCACAACCGCTTCTACAATTACGGAGGATTAAGCCATGTTGAGTCAGCATAAATATTACGTCTATCACGAAGCTGAAATTGTGTATGCGCGTATGGATGATCGTGATCGCGTTGCTTTGAAAATTTGCGCGAATCCACAAGAAGCTTATGATTATGTGCAGTCGATTTTAAATCCGACAAGCCGCTCTCATGATTCGTTTGCAGAAACGGATAAGTTAGGACGCAAACTTGGGTTTCTTTCTAAGGAATTTCAGGATTCGATTTCCGATAATTGTGAAGAAATTGTGAAATCAGCATACAGTATAACTAGTAATTAGCTCAAAGAACGGCGATGCCGACTATGAAAAAACTTCCGCACATGATCGCTATTGGTTGGCCGAAGTGTATTTTTACAGCCGATGGGCTGTTCGATAAGCAAGCTCTTAGCCGCTTAGGTGACGCTGACGCTATTGTTGAAGTTCTAAGTGAGAAGTTACGTTCTGATGGTTTTAATGTGCTCGGCGGCTGGGCTATTTATTATGACGAAAACAGCCCTGATAAACCGTCGATAGCTGAAATTGAAGCGCGAGTCGATGAGCTTACTGTCGCACTTAATGAACAAACAAAAAGCCGTGATGCAGGGAAATCACTGTTGCGGCAATTCGGCGGCGAGGACGGGCTTTTAGAAAAACTCCGCACAAATCCTCAAGAGGTTATCGACGCTGTGAAGGGGTAGATTATGTCAACACGTCAGACATATTACGCTGCTTCTAACGGCGATTCAAATACTACCTCCAATTCAAATCAGACGAAAACCACTTTAAGTTTCACGCCGGATGCGAGCGTGGATTATTTCTTATTGTGGCGCGCAAGCCTTAGCCAAGACACTACAACTGTTGACGCCGAAGCGAATTTATATAACGGCACGACCACGCTCGACGATGTAAATTTCGAGCAGAAAGACGTCAGCAGCTACGTTTCTGTAGGCGGCATAGCGAAGGAAACCTTTGGTGGCTCACCTTCGGCGATGTCGTATTTAATTCGGTATTTCACAGAAACCGGAAGCTCCGCGACACATATTCGTGATGCTCGCATTTTGGCGATAAAAAAGGCTACAGCGGATGAGTACGCGGAAAGTAACGCGGAAGCCAGCACCACTTCAGCAACACCAACGGCTAAGGTAACGCTTACATTCACACCTGCATCGACCGGCGATTACCTGATTATCGCGAGTTGCGATATAAAGAACAACAGCACTTCCGGCACATCGAATTACAATTTGGATATTGACGGTACTGACTACAACGTGATGACATTCGTGCCGGGTGATGGCACTTCATACCGGACATGGAATGCAGTACGAAAAGTCAACCTTTCCAATGCAAGCCACAGCATAAAAATAGAGTATTTCCGTACAGTCGGCGGCACGGCGTTCATAAGAAATGCGCGCATTATGGCGATCAGACTCGATACGCTTGAAGCCAACCAGTATGCCGAACAATTAACGCGTCAGACCGTCACAAGCACGACTTATGCAGATGTCGCTACGCTGACATTTACACCGCAAGTGGTGGATTATGTTGCCATCGCTGCCACGACATTTGATTGTAGCAACAGCAATAACAGCGCCTTCCAGCGGCTCACCGAGGGCGGAGTTTCCGACACTGAAATCGAGGAAGAAACTCAGGCTTCTGCGAATGAAAATAGTTTTTTTACATTTTACCAGAAAGAGCTTACGGCAAGTTCGACAACGTGGAAAATTCAACATAAAGGTGAAAATGCTGGTGATACAGTAGGTACAGATGACGCGGCTATTGCGGTATTACAAGTCGAATCGGGAGTAACAATATCCAATTCGGATGGTGCTTCTGCCGGCACCTCTACAGCGCAAGCCACTAGCACTAGCACGGCCGCATCCGTTGCAGCTGCAACTGGTACGAACACCACTACCGGCATTGGCAAAAGCCTCACAGCGGCGGTGGCGTCATCTGACGGAACAAGCACTGTTTTAGGTGTTGGCGTTGCGGCTGCACGTTCTGTCGCCAGTTCGGATGGCACCTCGACCGTACAGGCAACGGCCACATCTTTAGCGAAATCCCCCGGATCAAGTGCGGGTGTTGGCGAAGCGTTAGGTATAAGCACAAGCACCGCCGCTTCCCCCGGATCGTCGGCTGGTGTTGGCACGCCTTTAGGCGTCGGAGCATCATTGGCCGCAGCGTTGGCAAGCTCGACTGGACTCAGCACAGTCAACGGTATCGGCAATGCGCTTTTTAAAGCCGTTGCGTCATCGGATGGTGTGGCTGTTGCTCTGGCGATCGGCAAAGCTCTCGCTGCAGCTGTGGCTGCTTCAATCGGCACCAGCACAGTCACCGGTGTGGGAGCGAGCATTGCGGCCGCTGTCGGATCGTCGGTTGGCACCAGCACTGTGCTGGCAACCTCTGCCAGCCAGGTCGCGGCTGTGGCAGCATCAAACGGCGTTGCTGACGCGCAGGCTGTCAGTAAAAGCAATGCTGCATCGGTGGGCAATGCTGTTGGCACCTCAACAGTCCAGGCAACTAGCGATGCAGGCTCGGCTTCAAATGCCGATGGCGCGGCTGCCGGCACATCTACCGTAACCGCGGTTGGCGCGGCTCAGGTGGCCGGCATTGGTGAATCTGCTGGATCCAGTATCGTATCAGGCGCCGGTGCATACACGGTTGCCCCAGTCGTAACCGATGATAGTCATCGTTTTGGCGGTATGCCAAATATACCATTGGGTGAAAAGAAAAAATCCAAAGAGCCGTTTGATCGGGAGAAAGCACTTCAGGAAATTCAACAAAAAGTTATCGACGACTTGTTGCCAAAAGAACCGGAGCCGATAACCTTTCCTTCCGATTCGGCTATTGTAAAGAAAATCGACGAAGCTTTCATTAAACCGAAAAAAATCAAGCCTCAGCTTCCAAAAATTATTCCACCTTCAGATGATGATATTGGTGATTTTGTGGCGATCGATGTAGCTGCGCGCCAGGCTATGGATGACATGATAGCAATAGCACTTCTGATGTAATAATTTGACTACATATGGTAGGATATGCAATAAAAAGCTGTTTTTACGATAATTTTATGCTATAGTTTAATCACTAACAAGGACGCAAAAACCATGCCGAAGAACCTAAATGGCACAGGTGATGTCTCGTCCACATCTCCTGAAATTGAAGCCCTGGACGTTGAAAATCAGAATGCTGCGGATACGCAAAAAGCTGATGGACATGAAGAAGCACTGGAATCGTCAACCAATGCAGACGGAAAAGAATCTGTTTCCGAAAAAGACTGGGATCCGCTGAGTGTCGTAAAAAAGGCAGTTGGTAAAGACCAGGAAGATTCGGACGCCACTGACGAGGGTCAGGGCAAACAGGCGGATAAATCGTCGAAATCCGAGAACGATAGTCAGAAAGCGGGAGGTGAGCAGGAGGAATTAGGTGAGGTTACAGACGAAGAGCTGAAATCTTATAAGCCTAAAACCCGTAAGCGCATCGAAGGCCTTTTGGATGATCGTCAGAGACTGACCGAACGTGTTACGACACTGGAGCCGGCAGCTGAGCAAATGGAAACCTTGCAAACTTTTATGCAAGAGCGCCAGCTCACTCCGCAAAATGTGTCCGAATTGTTGGTCGTTGGTGGGCTTGCTATGTCGACGGATCCCAAAGATCTTCGATCGGCGCTTACCAGGATTGAACAATTTGCGACGCAGATTAAAAGCCAGTTAGGAGACGTTCTGCCAGAGGATCTGCAGAAGAAGGTCGAAGATGGCCTGCTTGATGCGGAAACTGCTAAGGAAGTTGCGCTTTCGCGTGTTGAAACACAGCATGCGAAAAACAAGGCTGAAAAAGCTGATACGACGGTGAAAACCGTTGCAGATGATGCTCAGACCGAACGTAACGAATTGGCAGCCGAAGTGGTAAAAACCACCATCTCTGATTGGCAGCGCCAGAAGTTTTCATCCGATCCTGATTATCCCCGTAAGGCCGAGCTACTGCAGAAGGAAATTAGACTGCGTGTGATCGCCGAAGGTGGACAAGTTCTGGATAAAACGAAGGCTCTGAAAATTGCCGAAGAGGCATATACGGAGGTCAATCGATTATTCAAGTCGCTGACACCCTCTAATAATCTCCCAGCTAAACGAGTTGTGCAAAGCCGGTCTAATCCAGGAAACATGGCCTCTACGCCAAATTCCGCTTTGGATGCAGCTCGAGCAGGGTTAGCAAAAACGGCAGGATAAAAAGGCGAGAGGCTGGCTTTAACCAAAGGAGAAAGCTATGCCCTTTACCGCCGCCGAGATGGCAAACATTGCCAGCTCTCTGATCGATTATCACGAACGTGGCCCAGCCGCGGCTCAATCGATTCAGGATCGTCCCCTCTATGATAAATTGCGTTCACGCCAGAAAACCTTTCCGGCCGCGAAGGAATTTATCACCACACCCGTAAAAGGTGATTACACCACCACCAACCAAGGCTATAGCCACGACGATACCGTGAACTATGCCAATCCAGCAAACACCAAGCGCGCTCAATACAAATGGTATGAGCAGCACTGCGGTATCAGCTGCACAGAAACCGAGCTGAAAGCTGAGGGCATTAGCATTACCGATGAAAACGGTGCTGATACCTCTGAGCATTCTGACCGTGAGTTGGTTGTGCTTACCGGCCTTCTGTCTGAGAAAATCGATGACATGAATGAAGGTAGCGCGCGTGACTTCAATAACATGCTATGGCGTGATGGCTCGCAAGATGCCAAAGACGTACCAGGCATTTTGTCGATGATCACCGACAACCCAACCTCCGGCACCGTAGGCGGCCTTTCCGGCTCGACACTCTCTTGGTGGAGAAACCGCTCACGCACCTCAAGCTACAACTCGACTTTAGGCACCGCAACTGACGGCCGTATTACTTCGGCCACAACCAGCGGCGGCGTGTTGCTTCAGGTGCTTCAGAATGAATGGCGCCAGCTCCGCAAATTTGGCGGTGCGCGTCGTACAATCTGGCTTGCGGGTAACGATTTCATCAACGCGATGGAAACGGAAATGCGCGCGAATGGTAACTATACCATGCAAGGCTTCACCATGACCAAGGCTACCGATGGTGGCATGGCGGATATCAGCTTTAAAGGCAACGATATCATCTATGATCCAACGTTGGATGATCTTGGCTATGCGAAACGCCTGTACATCATCGATTTGGACGGTATCCGCCTCCGACCGATGGAAGGTGAGGATTGGAAACAACGCTCACCTGCACGCCCTGCCCAGCAGTATGTGCTGTACCGCGCTAAAACCTGGACTGGTGGACTTGAATGCCGTCGCCGTAATGGCTCTGGCGTTTACGAGATCAACTAGGCTGCCACACTCTCCTCGCTGAAAGGTGGGGAGAGCCTTTAAACATTAAAGCATAGGAGGTTATTATGCTTACTACTGTAAGAACCATTTTAGCAGCTGATTGGGCCGCCGCCGGTACTATTACCGTCAGCTATCCTACCGGTATTGAAGGCGGGCAATTGTCTGCTTTTGACCACAAAATCAGCATTAAAAACGGTGGAAATCTTTTGCAGGGGCGAGACTTTGCTCTTACCACTGTAAATAAAACTTCGGCTGTTTTAACTCTTGCGTCGGGCATGACAACCATCGCCGCCGGGGCTGAGCTTTACGTCGAATTCCATCTGAAAGGCGATCGTTACGATATCGATCCAAATATCATCAATACGCTGACGCTGGGCAATCGTGTTTCCCGCCGCCAGGTTATTGAAGTGAATTTTGGATCGCCTGCCACAGCCGTAGCAACCGGTGTCACTACGGCACAATTGCCAGGTGCTGCTGGGAATCTTACGATTGACGGTACACTTGCCGTCAGCGGTGCTGTTACGCTGGATGTTCCTCGTAACGTCACTTTGACGGTTGCTACTACCGATCATTCCGGAAAAACCTTCACGGTTTACGGTACGGACGAGTATGGCAATGCGCTCATCGAAACCATCACCGGCCCGAACAACAATACCGTGCAGGGTAAAAAGGCCTTCAAGAAAATCACCCGTGTTGCTGTCAGCGCAGCAATTGCTACCAACGGCGTTTCTGTCGGCTTCGGCGATGTGCTCGGCTTCCCTGTGTTCTTAGGCAACACTGTGAATGTGATCTACGACACAGAGGACATGGCTGCCGTTACCGACGGCACTTACGTTGCAGGCGTGCTTACCAAGCCTACTGCGACGACTGGCGACGTGCGTGGTACTTACGATCCGAACTCGGCATGCGATGGAGCGAAACGCTTCAGTGTCGTAATGCTTTGTGATGATCCGCAGTATCTCGGCTCGCCTCAATATGCAGGCTAAAAGGCTATACATTAGCCCTTTAATCGCATAATATAGGGGGCCGGTTCACCACCGGCTCCCTATAAATCTAGCAAGAAAGGTGCAAAAAATGGAACTTGCAACACTGACTCTCAAACTATCAGGGCAATCGGCCAATACGGTTGTCAAGCACAACGTCACCCCGCCGCAGCTCGCGCTGTATGCTTATATGCATGGCGAAGACTGCGTGCAATCCCTCACTGTAACCGGCATTAAAAAAGACTTTCAGGTGCCCGCTGAAATGAATCGCCTGCGTGGTGAATTTATGTCAGAGCATGCGACGAAATGTCTGGAGAATTTGTTTCCAGGTCGCTTCCCGCAGCTGCCTACAACTTTCGCTGCAATTGGTTATGATCCTGCAGTGCTTGGAGAGGATAATACGCCGGCGTATACGCCTCCAGCTGCTAAAAATCAGTCTGAAAAAGCCATTATGGAAAAGATCAAAGGCGCAGCTGCAGCCAGGAAAGAAGATACCGGTGCTGTCGCTAAACTAAAGCCTGTTGCTACCCAGGAAGCAATGGACGCCCTGGATGATACCGGCGCCGAGGATGACGATGATGCGGAAGATCCTTTAACCGCTGAATTAAGAAAGCTTGAAGCCGAAGACGAAGAGGACGAATAAAATGGCACGCGGCCTGACACTTGAGCAGCTGATTTATAATTTCCGTTTGGAGGTGGGGCAATCCACCAACCCAGCTGTAAGCAGGTCAACCAGGTCGCGTTTTATTGGCATCCTTAATCGCGTACAGCGCAGACTATATGCCGAGTTTGAATGGCCGTTTTTAAATATCCATCGTGACGTTATGATCGAAGCCGGATCACGCTATTATGATTTTCCTGTCGATATCGATATGGATCGGACCGTGCGTTTTGAAGTAAAGACAGCCGGTTTCTGGCAAAAGGTCGGATACAAAATCGAAAACAAACATCTGAATCAATATGACAGCGATGCGGATACGCGTAGCTCTCCTGTGTGGCGCTGGGATTATTATTTAGCCGATGGTAGTGAAACGCCGCAATGGGAAGCGTGGCCAATGCCGGCTGAGGACGCCGATGCAGATACGCTTGAAAACGCGGTGCGTATTTACGGTACTCAAAAACTTACTGAAATGGTGAATGATGCGGATACCTGCCTGCTTGATGCAGATCTGATCGTGCTATATTCCGCAGCTGAAGTGCTGACTAAAATGCGCTCTCCGGACGCACCTGCGAAGCTCGAGAATGCCAATACGCTCTATACCAGACTCAAGGGGCGCGCGACCCCTTCCGAGCCGTTTACAGTGGGTGGAGATACCTTCGATAGGGGTAACGGCGGTCGGAGAGAAATAGAGCTGCGCGTGGCATACGCTGGGCAAACACCTGACCCATAGGGAGTAGCATGAGCACTCTGCTTTTAGAAGATTTTAAAATTGGGCTTGATCGCCGGCGAATGAATGAAACATCTTTGCCAGGCTCGCTTGTCGTATGCGAAAATGCGCACATCACTCGCGGTGGCGAGATTGAAAAAGCTGAGGCGCTGATTCGCTTTTGCGATTTGCCTGCTAATACCTATGGGCTTAAAGCCGTTGATAATGGGTATATGATTTGGGGATCCGATAACATTACGCCTACCGTTTTAAAGAGTAACCCACCGGTGCGATATCAGCGCCTCAATGATGGCGCAGCAAACATGATTGCCGTTTATTCCGTGGATCTCTTTGACGGTATCCCCTACGTTGTGGCCGATTACGATGATGGCATTATCCGGCATTTTTATGACGGCACCAAAGTTGCCGATATGTTTTCGGGAAAGGGCCGTGCCAAGTTTTCAATCAGCGCAGATTCTGATACTGTTTCTGCGGTAAATGCTACGGGATCATTTATCATAAGCGCCGCCTCCAATGCGTGCTCTATCACATCGATTACCGTCGATATTGTCCAGCTGCTTGCCGACACAGTAACCTACGATACATCAACTGACGATGATGGTTTTGCCAGCAAAGTCGTCGATGCTATCAATGAAAATTCTAATCAAAGCGGGTTTGCCGCATCGCTGCAGGCAGGCAGAAAAGTAGTGATCACGGCACAAATAGCGGGCACTGCCACCAATGGCGATGTGGTAGCGGTTAGCACTGGCGGCACCATTACGATCGAAAGCGAAACGGCAATGGCTGGCGGTGTGGCAGCCAAAATGATTACCAGCATAACCGTGAATGCGGTTGAAATCATGCCAACCGATGTGGATTGGGTAGAGTCGAATCAGCAAACCGTCGCCTCAATCGCTGCGGCTATTAATAATTATTCGGCCACTAGTGGGTATGAAGCGTTTTCTTATGGATCCACTGTGCTGATCCGAAAAATCGCAGATGGCACAGCTCCTAACGGGCATGTTCTGACGATTGTTGCTGAAACAGGAATTACCATTGTCGACCAGTCCCCGACCATTTCTGGTGGTAGCGCATCCGCAACGATCGTAGATCCTGGCCGCTTTGTGAAGACATTTAAAAATAAAATGTATGCGCTCACCGGTCCATCGGTTTATTACTCGGAGCTCGGGGTGCCTAATAATTTTAACTCCGGCACTGGATATGGATTTGACAACTTATCCACCAATACTTCAGGCGCCGAATCACTGGCGGCCATTGCAACGTATTTTGAAAATATGGCGCTCTTTTCCAGGAACAATATCCAGATCTGGTTTATGTCGGATGATCCGACTGAAAACCAGCAGGTGCAGGTGCTGAATAACACCGGTACGGTCGCGCCTAAAAGCGTGGTAGAGTTTGGCGAAAACGACGTATTTTATTTATCTGAAAGCGGCATACGATCGATCCGCGCACGCGATACCACCAATGCTGCTTTCGTAAATGATGTGGGCATTGCAATCGATCCGATCATTCAGGAAGAAATCCTGTCAAACAACCTTCAGGCTGAAAATGCAGTTGGCTTTTTAGAGCCGCGGCAAGGGCGCTTGATGATGATTATCGGAGAAACAATTTATGTATTTTCGTTTTTCCCCTCGAGCAAGATATCGGCATGGTCAACTTACCGGCCTGGTTTTGAAATCGAAGCGGTAACTTCCATAGGGCAAACAATTGTCTGCCGGTCGCGCAACGCGCTTTATAAAATAGGCTCCTCCATAGAGCGCCTGTATGATCAGCGCCGCGTTAAGATTATCACGCCTTTCATGGCCGGTGAGGATCCATCGGTAATTAAAGCATGGAGCGGCTTGGATATCGCGTGCCAGGGAACATGGGATATTTACGTTGCCACGGATCCGCTGCGTATCGACGAAGACGGTATGCCAGATGAAGATTATTTTGAAAAAATCGGTACTGTCACTGGCACCACCTATGCTGAAAGCGGTGGAGAAAATGGCAACATAGGATTTGATGCGGTGTCCAGCCATATAGCATTGAAATTCGTTTGTCGCACTACCGGATATGCGCGGATTGGGAATGTCTCGGTGCATATTGCTGATGGCGGAGCTAAAAACTAATGCGCTTCGTTGCCCAGGCAACGCCTGAAATGGTGCATTTTGTTTCAAAAAACATGCGGCCGCGGGATCTCGAGGAGTTGCTGGCTATCTGTTTCGAGAAGGATGCCGATCAGCTTGCTGATGGGCTGGCCGGTATGTATGGCAATAGACCGCTTTCCTTCTGTTTTGGTTATGATAATGAGCCGATTTGTATCCTTTCGGCGATATGTTTGCGGCCTAATGTCTGGTCGGTTGGCATGTGGGCAACCCCTGATTTTCCTAAGATTGGTAAATATTTAACCTATTTTGCGATAAAATACTTCTTTCCGGCCCTTCAACAAGCAGGTGCACATAGGGTTGAATGTAAATCAATTGTAGGGTATAGTGAGATTCATGGGTGGTTACGTTTTATTGGTTTTGCCGAAGGTGAAATTGAAAAAATGTATGGCAAAAACGGTGAAGACTTCATCACTTTTTATTGGTATGAAGGAATGCCTATAATTAAAAGACCACGAAATATCCGCTGAGTCCCCGAGGTCGCGTCTCGATTGAAATGACAATACTCGAGGGATTCTTATGTGCGGTGGTGGTGGCGGTGGTGGCGGTGATGGTGGAGCAGCAGCACGCGAAGCGGAGCGGCAGGCGAAAGTCACAGAAGGCTATAATACAATTCAAAAAATATTTGGTGGTTTTGACGATGCTTTTTATGATAAGCGCGGTCAAGATTATGTTGATTATGCCACGCCTCAGCTGGACAACCAATATGCGGAAGCGGTCAAGCAATTGCAATTTTCGCTATCGCGCAACGGCCGTCTGGATTCTTCCGTCGCCGGCGAACAGCAAGCCAAGCTTTTGAAGGATTATAATCTGCAAAAAACCAACATTGCAGACAAGGGAATTCAATATAGCAATGAAGCGCGTCAATCGGTTGAAGGCTCTCGTTCGGATCTCACCAACCTTAATTCCAACGTAGCCAACCCGCAGCAAATTGCTCAGGAAGCGCAGAATCGTCTTGGCGGGCTGCAGGCCTCCCAGGCATTTAGCCCTCTTGCGCCTTTGTTTGTCAACACCGGCGAAGCACTGGGCACCCAGGCTGAGCTCGAACGTCGTTCAAATGCAAAATATAACACAGGATTATTTACCCCTACTGCCGTTAGCAGAGGTGAAGGATCCGGAAGGATTCTCAAATAATGTGTGATCCAATGACAATCGCTTCGGTTGCTATATCTGCGGTGGGCACCGGCATGCAGATGCAGGCACAGAAGAAAGCACAGAAGGCGATCAATAACGCCGTTAATGCAAACGGTATTGCCAACGATAAACTGCGTGAGCAATCGCGCCAGGGCGTCGTCGATACCACCCAGAAATTTTCGCGTGAAAGCTTCGATCGTAACCAGGCCGACGAAACCGGCAAGGTGCAGGCGAAGCTTACCGATGCGCTTTCCGCAGGAAAATTGCCTGGTGAATATTATGGCGGCGCTCAAAGCGAAAACACCAGAGGCTATACCGAACAAAAAACCACAGAAACCAATGATTTCTCTAAGCAAATGGCCGATGCTTTAGCGAGGCTTCGCGGATTCGGTCAAGGCCAGGCCGTCAACACCCAACGCGTGCAGCGTGCAGGTGAAGTGGTCGGCATGAACCAAAATAAAGAGGCGGGCAATAATGCTGTATTGCCGCTGCAGATTGAGGCCGCCAAACAAAAAGGAAGCTCTCCGCTTGGTGATCTTTTCACCGGCATAGGCTCGGCTACGCTTGGCCCTAGTTTGTCTAGCAGCGGAAGTTTTCTGGGGGATGTGGGCGCAGGATTAAAAAGTGGATTAAACGGCACTGGATTTGGCACCGGCTACGATGTTTCTAAGGCGGTTAGGACCAACCCAGCTTTTGGCTTTAATCTGGCGTAGGGGGGAAAATGCCTTTTTCTACCAATCAAAATCAAGGAATGGCGCAGGGTGTAAATTCCCTTGTGAAGGCATTTGTTGGTGATCCAGCCGCGGATGCGGCTTACAATAGCCAACAAGTCAAAAACGAAACTGAATATCAGCGCCAGAAATATCTTCAGGAGCAAACGATAAGCGAAGCCGTGCGTCGTAAAACCATGGAAGCGCAGGCGGCTGCAGCATACGCCAGCGCCAATGCAGCTAATGGGCTTGCGAGCGAGCGTAACCGTCAGAATAAGGCGCATATCGATTTAGGTGCAGAATTTACGAAAGATCATACGAATTATAATCAGCCGGGCGGCATGAGCACGCCAGGATCAGCACCGGCAGGTACTCCAGGCAAGGGCTTTAACATGGCCGATCCTGCAACGGCCGCTAAGGTGGTTTCGCTGTCTTTGACGGGCGGCATGGATCCGAAAACTCTGGCGCCGATCGCAATGATGCCAGGGCAAGATGACGACACACTCGGCCGCATTATGGTGGGCACTGGAAACACGCTTGGAAAAGACGAATATGTCGGCACCGGTGATCGCAACACCAATCGCAATTATGAGCTGGGCGCCGGCGAGCGGCTTGTTGGAAGCGATGGTACGGTGCGTCAGGGTGTGGATCAATCGTATGTTGATCATCAAAAAAATGGGGGTGCTGGGAAAAGAGTAAATGGACTTAGTACTGATGCGTCAAACATTATGATTAAGAATGCAATTCGTGCGCATAAGGGAGTGCTTCCTCCAGGACCAGATCCAAAATATACCATTAGCTCTGCAGAATATCTTTCTCCTCAGCCCGAACTTTACGCTGATATGCTAAAATTGGTTGGCGAAGGGTGGCAAAAAAATGGAGGTAATGCTGCCGCGACACAGGAACTGCTTATGCAATATCTCAATGGTGCTGATTTTAGCAAATTCGGCAGCTCCGTTGATAATCCTGATCTCTTCACTGGGGGGACAATCCAAACCATTAAGCGTGGTGATGTAAATGCCATTCTCAATCAGCTTACTCAAGGGCAAGGTATCGATCCATCTATTTTTACAGGAGGCGCGCCTGCGCCTGTGTCGGCACCGGTTGAACTGAAAAGGCCAGCGATGGGAGGGGGCAAACCGGTGAATGTGGGCTCACCACAGGAAGCAATGAAACTGCCTTCTGGCACACAATTTACAACTCCGGATGGTGTCACCAGAGTGAGGCAGTAATGGATCCGTATGCAGCCTTCTCGAAGGTAGTGGGCACACCGCCTGTAGAGCCGAAACAGGATCCTTATGCAGCTTTTTCAGAGGTTGTTAATCCCGTTCCTACAGAAGATCCTTATGCAGCTTTTTCGCAAGTCGTAGATGCCCCGTCTCAGGCACAGCAATATCTACCCAAAGCCGCGTCCGCTCCTGCTGCTGTACCAAATGCCGCGGATGCTTTCGTCGGGTCGCCTCAGCCAGAATCCGGATATGGAGACATCGCAGTAAAGGCCATGCAAAACGCACCTAAAAGCACCGTTGGTGCCGTGGCAGGGGTAGCGCGCGGGCTCATCGAAATGGGCGATGCTGACAATCTGGTGCAAAAAATAAACAACGATCCGCATCCTGGCCTGCCTACTTTACTTCCATACCTGGCAACCGCACTTCCATCGCTGGCGGCGCGCGCAGTGTTTGACGATCCTGCAGGGAAATTGGCTACCATCCAAAACGAAGCAAATGCGCAGGCGGCCGAGAACGCACCGAATATCAATCCAGGCCATACATTTAAGGAAATTGTCAGCTCTGCAGCGCAGTCGATACCACAACAAGCACCTGGAATAATAGCCTCTTATCTCACGAAAAACCCTGAATTTGCGCTGACTGGCGGCATGGCGATATCGGGCGGCCAGGAATATGGTGAGCAGCGTGCAGCCGGTCGGGATCCGTACCAGGCTGGTGGTGCAGCTGCAGCAAATGCCGCGGCTGAGCGTATTGGTGAAAAACTACCGCTCGGAGAAATACTTGAACAGCCGGCCAAAAAAGGCGTAGTCGGTGCTGTTAAAAAAGTGGCCAAAGTAGGCACAAAGGGAGCTGTTGGCGAATCCGTTACTCAGGTTTTACAGGACGAAGTTAAGCACCAGACAACCAATCCTGATATTTCCCTGGAAGAGCGGGTGCATAATGTGAAAATTGCCGCCGGTGCGGGCGGTCTGACAGAGGGCACTATAGCAACGCCGATCGCAGCCTACGAAGCGCGAAAAGCTGGTAAGAATCCCCAGGCGCCACCGGTCGATAAAGGGCTACTCCCCCCGAACGAACCGGTGGTACAGGAAGCTGGTGTACAAGCGCCTGATGCCCCAAAGGAAAGCGTTAGCGCGCCTCCTGCGGCGCAGCCTGGGGAGCCTAAACAAGTATTGCCGGTGATATCAACTGAGCCGTTAGTATCAAAAACACCCGAAAACGATACTAATGTTCAAACCGTGGACACGTCGGCAGAACGTGTGCAAAAAACGCCAAATAATACACACGTTAGGAAAGTCGTAACTCCAGACGGTAGCATGGAAGTCGACACCGAAGACGAAGTGGTGGACGCCAGCACGCTAAAGCCGGCCAGCGAGGATCTGCAGCCGCGCGACCGTACCAAGGCAACCAGTGATCTGCAGATCCAGAAAATTGCCAACGAGCTGGATCCGGAACAATTGACGGATAGCCGCACTACGGACACCGGTGCACCCATCGTCGGGCCTGATCATGTCGTAGAGAGCGGCAATGGGCGCGTATCGGCTATCAGGCAGGCCTATGCGGCCAATGGTGAGCAAGCGGCCAAGTATCGGGCTGCGCTGCAGGCGCGCGGGCATAATATCGAAGGCATGAAGGAGCCGGTGTTGATCCGCAGGCGGAAAACCGAGCTCACGCCAGAAGATCGCACCAAATTCACCAGCCTAAGCAATAAATCGAATATTGCCGAAATGTCGTCGACTGAAAAAGCGCGCGCCGACGCGGGGCGGATCTCCGACGATATGCTGGACATGCACAAGGGCGGCGATCCAGACTCGGCCGATAACCAGAATTTTGCGCAAAGCTTTATCGGAAAAGTCGTCACTCCTAACGAGCATGGATCGCTGGTTGACAGGGGTAAGCGCCTTACCCAGGAAGGCATAAAACGCATCAAAGCCGCTTTGGTGGCAAAGGCATATAACGATCCGGACCTGGTTGAAAATATCTTTGATGCTGCGGATCCGGAAATTAAGGGCATTGGCAATGTGCTTCGCGACCGCGCGCCGGAGTTTGCTCAGCTGGGGGCGGCTGTGCGCCGCGGATCTGTGCCTGCGCGCTTTGATATTTCTAAGCAGCTGATGGAGGCGGTGAAAATAATTCGCGATGCAAAGCGTGATGACAAGCGGCTTAGCGCCGTAATCGAAGGCACCAATCAAACCAGCCTGATTGACGAAGAAAAGCGCGATCCTATGGTTGAAAAACTGGTGCGCGCCATGTATCGCCCTGGACTAGGCCGTATGCTATCGCAGCCTACGATCGACAAAATCCTGAAACAATACACCACACAGGCCATAGAGCAAAAGGATGCCGATTTGCTTGGTGAAAATAAAACCACACCGGAGGAGCTGATCGATGCTGCATATGAAAAACACACCGCGGAGCTGGAGGCGAAGGCGAACGGACAGGGAACACGAACCCTCTTTGAAGCCGCTGGATCCCCACAGGCGAAGGAGAATGTCGACGACAAAGATGTCGCTGACACCAATCAAAGCCGCGCGGGCAAATCCCCTGATACTACCCCTGGCGCTCCTGCAGAGGTAGCTAAAACCAGCGGCCGCGACTTCATGGCAATGTCGAAAAACCACGATATCAATATCAACAAACAGGTGTTTGAAGATGCTGGACACGACCCAGCTAAGGCAGTGAATTACCCGCCTATAAAACAGCGAAAAATCATCATCGATGCAATTCTTAAAAAATTCGGCATGAAGGTCGAATTTGATAGCAAAATGTCGATTAAAGATCAGATCGATCACCTGGCGGATATGTATGTTGGCATGAACAATATGGCCGCCTCGCTTGGCTTGCCAGCCAAGGCTATGTCTTTGGATGGTAGCATCACGCTGATTTTGGAAGGCGGCAAAAAACCATATCTTGGCGCATATTCGCATGCCAAAAAAATCATGCTGCCCAATAAATCAAATTCATTCGCGCATGAATGGTTGCACGCGCTCGATCACTACCTGATGGAAAAATACGGATCCAATAAGCCGATTTTGTTTTCGCACGCGGTGCGCCAGGCTGGCATAGTGGATCCCGCAAACCCTGTACAAAGCGCCTTTGTAGGTTTGCTGAATGCGATATTTTTCGATAAGGCGGAGATCGCTGCGAAGATCATTGAGCTCGAACATAAAGCGCAAAATGGGCGCACAGAAGCCGCACGCGCGGAGGCGGCCGCAACGCTTGCCGAGATCAAAGCCGGTAAATACAAGGGGATTAAAAGCCGCACCGATTTCTACCGTGGCGCGCGCGAGATGGCTAACCCTGATTATTTCGCTTCTCCAGAAGAGATGATGGCGCGTGCGCTCGAGGCGTATGTGGGCTACCAGATGGACGCCGCCGGCGTCACCAATCGTGGGATCTCTAAGCTCAACGTAGGTTATAATTCCAATGCCGATGAGCGCCTGGCTAAAACCTTTCCTAAGCTGCAGGAGCGGATCCATATTTTCGAGGCATTCGACAATTTCTTCTCCGCACTCGCTGAGTCGCAGATTCTAGGAAAAGACGCCACACCGGCTATGCAAAACAATCCGGATTTTCTTGGTGTTTTTGATCCGAAATACTGGCTTACACCTGATACAGCTGGCGAAAAAACAGTGAAAAATATGGGTTGGTTTAAGCGCCAACTGGCTTTAATAAAAGAAGATGTTGCTAGGTCGCGCGAAGAGCATGCAATTAAAAAAGCTGAACGCGACAAAGCGCGGAAAATTCAGGAGATACTCAACCCTAAAGACCCTGGATTTCCCGCCGCTGTAAAACGCCTGGGTGCGACATTCATGGATAGCGGTGCGGTAGCGGCCTGGAATCATATTTGGCGCACCGAGCGTACGCTGGCGCATGCTATCGAAAAAAACAATCCTGGATCCTCCGCTATATCGGAGCTGAATGATCGCATATTCACCCGACCAGGCGAAGGCACGGCTGTAAACCAGACCTACAGCACCAATATTTCAACCGCTATCAACCGTGGATCCGTGGTATTGGAAAATCTTTTGAGCTCGCTGAAGCGTGGCGCAGATAGCAAGCGCATACGCCTTAACGAAGCTGAAAATGACCAGCTGCGCAATGCAATGCTCGACTTGCCGGTAAAAGTGCCTGAAGGATCCAAATTGACAAAAGCCCAAATTGAGGGCGCTGCAGCGAAGCTCCGTCAGTTTGCCGATCAGCAATGGAAAAACATGACACAGGCAGGCCTGGAAGTGGGCTACTATGAGAAGGGTGCCTGGCTCCGCCGGCACTATTTGAAAGACGCTATTATGGCCGACCCTGCCGGCTTTGAAGAGCAGGCGACAAAAACCTATCTGGATCAATTCGACGAAACATTCGACGGCATCGATGGCGTGCTTAAAAATATCAAAGATTTTGCGGAGCTGGTAAAGGGTATGATGCGCTCGGATCCGAACGGATTGAGCTTCAATAAGAAAAAGATTGCCGCCCTGGATAAAGCGATTGAGGAGGGCAATAAAGCCGACATCAAAAAAATCGTTGCTGAAGTCTATGACGAAGTGCGTCAACAATATGCTCGTCTGGCCGCGCAGAGCTGGATGGCGAACCTGGTGGCCGATCGCTCGCGTGGGGAATTTGAAAGCACTTTTCCTAAGCCTGGTTTTATGAGCAAGCGCGGGCTGCCTCCGTCGGCCGACGTGCATTTAAAAGACTTCATGGAAACCAATGTGGAGCGGATCCTGTTTCACTATATGGTTGCCGCCAATACTGCGATCGCACAGAAAAATGCTCTTGCTCCCAAAGGCAAAAGAAGCATGAAGCAATTGCTGGACCAGGCACGCGCAGAAGGCGCCAATAGCGACGATATGACGGATCTGGAGGCATCCATCAATCGTGTGGTGTTCGGCCCCGACACCGGCCCTACTGCAAAGAAGATCGGTAAATTCCTTTCGTTGATGCGCATGGGCGGCATTCTCATGAATCTGAACAAGGTGGTTTTCTCGGCCGTAGTCGAGCCGCAAGTGATTGCCCTGAAAACGCGCGACGTGCGTAATGCCTTCATAGCCTATTCCGACCAGCTGGCGGATATGTTTAAAACCAACGAGAGCAAATATTTTCAGCAGGTGGCGCAGCATCTGGGTGCGATCGGCACCGACTATGCCGATATGATGCAACAGGATCGTTTCGGGGGTGGATTTGAAACCGGCTTACTCACGCGCGAAACAATGGCAAAATTCTTCCGTTATACAGGCAACACCGGCATTACCAATATCCAATCCAGGGTGGCCATAAGGGCCGGCTATCGCTGGCTGAATTACCTGGCTGAAAATTACACCGAAGGCACTGCCAAAGAAAAAAGCATGGCAGAGCGTGATTTTGCTGAGCTGGGTATTGGCAAGGAAAAAGTCGAAGCATTCACCATATGGTTAAAAAATAATGACGGTCGGCCGGATCTCAATGCGACGAATAATGACAGCTCCGACGTGTTCGGTGCCGATTTCATGAAAGCAATCGTTCGCTTCCGCGACCAGGCTATTCAGCATCCGAAAAAAGAAGACCGGCCGGCGCTGGCAAATCATCCGGTAGGATCGATATTATACACCGGCCTGGGCTTCACATTTTCTTTCTGGGATAATGTCGTGAAAGCTGAAGCAAAGCGCGTAAAAAGTATCGCCGAGCACGAAGGTGGAGCTGAAGCGGCTAAGGTGATTGCGCACCATGTTGCAACGATTGGCGCCATGGTAGTAATGTCCACGCTGGTGAATGCGCTTCGCATGTCGATATTCGACTCAGATAAATGGGAAAAAGATAAAAAAGAAGATCCCGAAGGATTGATGATGCTGCTTGCCGGCCGCGCGCTGGAAAACACCAACATACTCGGGCCCGCATATAGCGTGCTGTTTAATATGTACCGTGGCAGCGAGTATGGCAAGGATCCGGCAACATCGCTTTCCGGCATGGTGCTATCAAATTATTTGAATTGGCTGCAAAAGGGTATGGATCTGTTTGGCAGTAAAAATAGCGACAACAACACCAATGCCGAACGTGAATTTGTTAAGCAGACGTACCGTGTTATGGCAGCGCCTGCGATCACTGCGGCCTTGCTGAATATGCCAGGCCCTGCTAAACTATTGGCAGTACCGGTGGGCGTAACATCGATGATTATCAACTCCAACACCTCGGCCGATAATGTGGCAGATGCTATCGTTGGGCCTAAGACAAAGGGCAAAAAAAGTGGGCAGGCTGAATCCGAACCGAAAGAGCAAAAAGAGGCTAAAGAACCAAAAGAGTAGGACAATAATGCCGATCTCCCTTCGTCAACGCGGCATTACTTCACAAGCCCAACTCGTAATGGCAATCTTGCCATATTTGGAATGGGTGAAATACGAAAACCTCTGCAAAATTTTCTGGAAATACATAGATCATCATCATGACGATCACACATTGCGCAGCTTACTTTGTGACCTAAAACGAAGAGGCATGATTGAAAAAAAATATCAGGGCACACCTCCGGTGCCTACTAATAGTAAAAATGCGGCTCCATTTCAGTATTTATATATTCGCAGGGTAACAAAACCCCCTTCGTTTGCCTATCCAGGCTCCAAAGCCAAACTGGAAGGCACATACGGAATTAAAGCTGAAAAAGAACGTGCCAGGCGCGCGCGAACAAAGAAGAAACCGATTAAACACACCATGAAAAATCTGACAGTCGATGATTACAAGTTTATTCGTGATAATCCGCACGATATGGGTGAGCGAGAAACTGGCGAAATGTTTAATATTGCAACCTGTAAGGTGCATAAAATAAGACATGGCTATATCCCTGCACACCTTAGAGGGCTCCTTGCTCGATAGCTTTTTTCAGATAGCCTGGCTGATATTTCGCATACACCTTTTCCACCGTTACAATGCTATCTCCGAGCACGCGCGCGATCTCCTCGAGCGGCACGCCGTCCATGCTGGCATGCGTTGCCCAGGTATGGCGCATAACGTGCGGAGTGACGCCTTCCACACCGGCACGCTTGGCAATGGCCTCGAGCGCCTCAAAGACCGTGCCTGAAGTGCGCAGCACATAGATATCATCGGGATAACGCTCGCGGAGCTGCTCGAGGTATAGCCGGAGCTCCCCAGTCATTGGCAACATCGGCTTTTTCTTTTTGGTTGCTTTCTCACCTGGCTTCATGGGATTCGTCATGCCGGTCGCCAGATTGATCATTTTCCACTCGAGCGTTTCGATGCACCGGCGGCGGTAGGGTTGTGCGAGCACAATCTTCAGAAATGTCTCCCCGCGACTCCATGGCTTAGCATTATCCTTCAGCAGCTGGATCTCTGCTTTTGTCAGCCAGCGATCGCGCGGCGGGGGCGCAGCGGGCATGGGGATATAGGGAACATGCTCTGGATGCACCAGTTTCGACCTGGCGCAGAATTTAATGGCCGTGTGCAGGTGTGTGAGCTCGCGGCGCACCGTGCCTGTGGATTTTGCCGGTCGCGCACCGAATGAGCCGCGCCTGCGCCCTGAAGCATATGCATTGAAATGCTCTGGCTGCAGATCTTGCAGGCGCTTTTTCCCCATAACGGTAATAAACACATTCGTCATCCGCGCCAGATCGTCCCACGACTCGGCCTGAAACCCCTGATTTTCCATGTAATATTCAAGCACATGCTTGACAGTAGTAAGACGATATTTATCCTGGAGCATTGTGAAATCTCCCCTTTCCAAAGTGAAATTATTAGGTTATCCTACATTATGTCGGAAATAAAATCAAGTGTTGACTTCCTACATTTTGTAGATTAGGAATTAATTATGAG
>OFRG01000038.1_pt1 | contig 47526 bp, 47 predicted proteins | sample 1543071 | NCBI WGS metagenome assembly OFRG01 (sample SAMN07774222, study PRJEB24372) | wastewater metagenome | isolation source: WWTP Verbania (Effluent) | place: Italy: Verbania | collected 2015-12
TGTCGCATTGAGGCATGGATAGAGGAGGCCGACATGACAGTGTGCGGGGAAGAATTGGAGGGAGCAGGGTTAAATGACGAGGAAAAGCCTGGAGGAGGATTGTTCATTTGTTTAAGCCTGGGTGATTGAGTTTAAATCAGGATCAGGTTTTCTGTTGCAACCCGCGCAAACAGATCTAATTCTCCGGTAGAAACTCTTATAATCCTCTGCTTTAGCATCCATTTTGGGCAACCCGTCAATCACGCTCGGCAATACGGAAAACTCATGGTAAATTTGCCTATTGTCTGGAGCTAGAAATCGTACGGAACAAATATAAACCTCTTTCCGCGTAAAGTGGCGAATCATCAAAACTGAACCAGGAGGAAAAGATAAAATAGAAGCATGTTCAGGAGGAATGATGCGTAAATGACAATCTTTGCTAATGTCCCATCTTGGCAAGGACATATTACCCAGTCGCCCAGGGGGATGGTATAAAGCCGAAGTTAACATCCATAATTCCCGACCCGATACTGAGCAGCGCCGTCCCTGAGTATAAATTGGGGATATGTGCAGAAAGTGAAACCGCTTCTCGATCATACTCTCTGCCTGAAGTGGATGTTGACACTTTGCCGGAAGAAGAGTCAGAAGTGCAGATCGCAATCTCGAACCTGGTCGCGTTGGTGATTGCGCGCCGAGAAACTGCCATGAATGTGCCGTGAATTTTGTCCATTTCTTCAGGTGTCATTTTTTAATTCTGTCCTGCCAGTAAATAAGGTAGAGAATGAATAATGCCAGCAAAGGGGCCATAGAGAAAAAGGCAATTACCCCAACATGAAACCAAAGCCCCATGCCGTAAAGTTTCCCTAAAATCAGCCATTTTAACATATTTCTCCTTTTGCAGTTAATACGGCATCAATCCATTGAGGGGGCAGTTTCAGAAACTCGGCGCAGGAAATTAAATGCTCTTTCAATCCGGGCGCGTCAAAATCTGGAGTCTTGCAGAATGGACAGAGAAAAATCCCAGCTTTAATGATCGGGCCTGGGTAAATTTTTACAATATTGTTGGTGTCAGATCCGGTATCAGTGGTCATCTTAGTGAATCAATGCCCCGATGCCCGGTAAAATCCCTGTAACGATACCAGAACCGTCAGGATATTCATTGCCTGTATAGGTAGTGTATCTTTCCTCGGGCCTCTGAGAGAAATTGTGAGTGACCCTGGTCAGTAATCGCATTCTGGGCGCGAGTTTGGTATAGCCGAATTTTTTATCAACCTCTCCCACTACAGTTCCAGGATAAAGATCGGTATTCAAGGGAACTTTATAAGTAGCTTCTCGGGCTTGGCGCAATAATCTGTATAAGTACCTCCCAGCATGAATCTGCGCGGCCTGTTTAGTGGGGAGGAGTGGATTAGCCTGGAGTTCAATCGGTCGGTATCCATATTTAGCCACAGAGGGAAGATCAATCGCTTCAGCCCGAAAACCAGGGAGGGGATCTGACTGACTGGCCTGGCCATCGAATTGACTTCCCCCGTAATTGTCTGAGTTTATATTTGGTGTTCCGGTAAATTGGATTTTTCCATATCCACCTGTTACACCATCGCCAGGAGTGACTGGCAAATGTCCCCAGGTGAATTTAATCTTAGCGCAATTTTGAATATACCCAGAGATGAATAGGAAGTCCGCCATTGAACCAATCAAACCACTCTCTGGTCTTGGTTCTCTTACAGCAATGACATTTCCGGAAGGGTTGTAACAGATATAATCGCTAAACGCCCCACCCTGAGCTTGAACAATACTCCACAGTGGGCCGTTAACCGGGACTGGGAAGGTGTATTCATATTCCTTGAATTCATCAACTTCCATGGGGGCAGTTGCGGCCCCGCCAACGTCAGCGGCCCGAACTACGATGACATGATTATAGACATTCTGCATACTGGCCTGGTAACTTTCAGTGTCGCAAACGCCAGGGCCATCCAGGAAGTAAACATAACTGGGAGCAACAGCAATTTCAGGCAGATAAGGCGTAAATGTGATTCCATCCACCATGCGCCACTCGGCCAGGGAGCAGTTTAGGATTTGTTGGATCCAATCAATAGGGCGGCCCGATTGCCGGGAAAGGAAGGGGATTGGGAAATTGTCCGGCAGGTGCGAGAAGTCAAATTTAACACTGAATTTATTTAAAATCTCGGCCATGACTTCTTGGGAATATCTATTGCCCCGGTATTTGTTGCTAATGACATCCCGCATAGTTTGATGTTCAACGAATAATTTCTGACTGTGATCCACTCCTTTCCATGTGAAATTAATCAACTGGTCTTTACTGGCGCGAGAATGATCCCAGGCAGTTCCCAGGCCATGGAAAATATGTTGTGTATCGGCCAGGTTAATGGTGGCCTGCATTTCTTTCCTGACTACCACACCACTTGGAATGGGCTGCCCATGAATTGTGACAGTTGTCGCAGACATTAATGGTTCTTCGTCCATAACTTTATACCATGGGCTGGACTGGTTCATTGGGTGGTAATACCCGGCCCGTTCCTGAAGACTGAAGCCCCACGTAGAAGGTCCTGATTCTGGATAGGAAATGGTCATAGCGTTCGGTATGCAGCCCAGGTTTTTAACATCTCCATCAACTTCCGGCCCGGCTATGTTGATATCAATGGAAAAATCTTCAGGTAGGCAGTATCCGAATCGCCATTGTAATTCCCATTTAGAGATATTAGGGGGGAGTTCAGGTTGTCCGGTTCCATAGGTAATTCCTGGTGGGGCGATAGCTGGCATACCTGATCCGACCACCACTTCGGGGAATGATTGGTATCTATGCTGGAGATCTTTGGCGAGCTTCTTGCAGGATTCATAACGATGGGAGAGGTTTTTTTCTACGGCCCAGAATTCACCGGGACTTGCCGAGGAATAGAGAACCTGCATGTCACGGAAAATGGACTGATAAGAAACATAGCGATGCGATAGATCAACCTCAAGCCCCTGGAATGCTTCGTATCGGTGGGACAGATCGACTTGGAGCGGTGTCCGGCTTATGTATCCAGGGATTACAGCACAGTCAGCCAGGGTAATGGATCCGGCAGTGAAGCTAATGGGAACAGCGGCAACACCAGCAACAGCGCAATTATCTAAGGTGATGGATCCGGCAGCAAAATCAACGGGAACAACAAGAACCCCGGAAGAGGTCGAGTCATCCAGGGTTACAGTTCCGCCGTCTGTTAAATCTACATCAGCCATGGATTATTTAGACATTGCCTTCGGTAAACCCATAAGAAGTAATAGATAAAGTTTGCCCAGAAGTGATGGTCCCGTTTGCCGATAACTCTCCTGAGCCTACCCCGCAAACACCTTGGATATAGGTTGTTCCAGTGTCAGGAGTAGATGTGGCCGTTGAATCCTTGATCCGGTAAGACAATGGCGATCCGGTTCCAATAGCCGTTCCTGACCACGTTCCGGCCAATGCTGTCACACCACCAGAGGAAGCCCCCATCCAGTCAGAGGGAAGAGAGAGGATACCTAATAGACCGGCAGGATCGCTGTCGGATACATTGGTAGGCTTGGCGCCCGAGAAGATGAGCAGTTTCGCCGAAGTTCCAATGGTGGATTCGATTAAATTTGCTCGCGCATTCCTTAAAGCTGTAGAGAGTTGCATGATTATCCGCCCACCTTTGCGTAATATCTAAGCATGGCCTGATTGTCCAGGCTGCCTTTTGATCGTTCTTTTAATACCCATCGCCACCAAAGACCTTGGGATTCCGTGGCAGCCAGTCCACCACAGTTAAACGCGGTAGCCTGAGTTCTGGGACGGGAGAAAGTGACGGAAGTGGGAGCGGTTGAAGCAAGAGCAATGGTAGCCGAATCGTTTTGAACAAGAGCCAAACCAATATCTAATTCTGTCATGCCAAACCATTGACCGTTAGAAATATATCCGATCAGTGTCGCACCAAAGTAAATCGCGAGTGGCCCAACAAAATCAGATCTCAGCGCGGAAGAGGAGGCATGGCGAATTTCTACTTTGTGAATATCAGTAAAATCAGCAATGGTCGAAACAGAAATTGTGCCATCGGTGAGGTGAAAGAGAACATCCTCGGAAATACTGGCTCCAGTGTCATCGTATCCAAGCCACCGAAATTTAAATGCAGCGCCGAGATCCGCAGCAGAAGCCGAAACTCCCACCCCTTTTTGAGTCCCCGAAACAGCATCCAGGGAGTTAATCAGCCATGTCAATACCTGTTCCATATCATTTGTAGCGTTGGCGTTATTTAAATGACTTTTCCCGTATTGAGTCAGACTCCCGCCACCTGTAGCGTTAGAGGCCATCCCGAACAGAATCTCCCCCTTAGTAGCCCCTAATACCTGACTGCCACTCGCGGCCCCGCCAACTGAAGCCGTAGTGAAATCGGCGGCCATGGTGGTGGATTTAAGCTGGATCATATCGACTTCGCTAATCGCTGGCATTTAAACAGCCTCCATGATAGAACTTGCCATTAATTCTTGAGCCAGTAATAGTTCGCGCGGGGTGGGGGTCCAGTCCAAAAAACAAGGGGGGAGCTTGGGTTTTGGTTTTAAGGATGCGTAATTTCTCGGTATCTGGACGAATTCGAAGTGCATTTTATTGTTGGCAGATTTAGCTCTCGCGATGACGGACAGATACATTTCCCCAGAGAAGATGCGCGAAGAATACCGTTTAAACATATCCTGCAATTCATAAGGGAGATAGAAAATTAATCTATCCCAGCCCGCTTCCATTGGGTTACAGGAAGGGCCAAATTCAAACCCTTCGACATGGGAGAGAAGGGTTTGATGTAGGTAATTAGTGTCATCCGGGGCTATAGATGCCGGGGGAGCGGAGAGAATGAATTTAAAAACTGCCATGAAGGGTGGAATTCATAGCAGTTTGATTCAGGCCATTTAATTGAGTTTTAATTTGGGCTATTTTGAGCTATTTTTACTGCTTACCCCTGAATCCCCATGTCTGTAAATTCGCCTGGTCTCCTGGAGTCAATGGGGTCGGAGAGAAGGAAGATTTGCTTTGGGAAGTGGAGATTGACGGACTTCCAGATGATTTACCTGTGGCGTATTGTAACAGCCCCTGACAGACAGTGAGGATTGACCCTAGAATAGACTCCATCCCGCCGCTAGGAATTGATCCTGGGGCAGCAGGTGAAGAGCCTGGGGTATTAGAGGTTGATCCAGGTGTGGTGATTGGGGAATTTGCCTTACCCGCCCCTTTGCCGAATTCACGATCCAAGATGGTGTCTAACTCTTCCTTGGTTCTTCCGCCCTGAGCTTCGAGGTATTTTCTTCTCTTCTCTCTGGCGTCTGGATTATTATCCCCACCCGCCCCGGCTTTGTTTACCGCATCAGTTCCTCGACGTTCAGCCTCAGCGTTTTGACGCATTTTTTCTTTTTTGGTTAATTCGTCAACAGTATCCTGAGAGCGCCGTCTTTTGATCTCCTCGCGTTCCATTTTATCTTTTCTTTTACGCTCGGCTTCCATGTCGGCGCCAGACTGCATTCCTCCGTTGTCTTCATCCTCTTTGGCCTCATCGGCCTGTTCTTGTTCGCCCTTGAGTTTGTCGAGAACGCCCTTGATTTTTTCGAGCTTTTTGATCTCCTTGTCCAGTTCAGTATTCCCGGTTTTGTATTGATCGTTTATCCCCTTGAGTTCTTTCCTGGTTTCTCTCAATGCGGCCTGAATCTGTAACTGCGCGTCTCGCTGAATAATGGCAGATTTAGCTGGATCGCTGGCCTTTTCCGCAGCCGCCCTTGCCTGAATTTCCTTGATCGTAGCAATGAGTTTTTGTTCAGCTAATTCTTTCTCTTGAATAGCCAAGTTCCCAAAAGCCTTCCCCTGAGCAATAGCATCATCAAAGGCAGCTTTTTTCTCGTCAACAATGCGTTTATCTAATTCAGCCTGATCTTGAGTCCGTTTGGTATTTCGCTCTAAATTGCCCTTATCTAGATCCTCGATCTGTTCCCGGTTTTCAATCTTCTTTTTGGTGACTTCATTGTCAAATTTCTTGTTAATATTGGCCACCATTTGAGGATTAAGATCCTTAGCTTTTAACGCGATCTGACGGTTGATTTCAATTTCTTCCAATGCAGCCTTTTGAAGAGCCTTAGTTTTGGCCTTGATCGGCTTGGTGACATCCTCGTTCGATCTGTCCTGGCGCCGTTTTAAATCACCTAATTCAGCGTCAATCACGGCAGAATTAGACTGAATTAATTCCTGATTTAAGCGTAATTTCTCAGCCATTCTTGCCCGGTATTCATCCTGAGCAGTGGTTTCAGCTAATTTCTCTCTAGATCTCAGCGCGGACAGATCGATCTGAAGCTTTTTCTCAATTTCCAGGCGTAGATTTTTATTCCCAGCGCCCTGTAACTTTTCTTCTTGCTGATTGGCATGAGCGCGGAGAAGTTCAGCTTCATTCTTGAATTGTTCCTTAATTAGTGCCAGCTTCTCTTTTTCGTTTTTGGCCAGGTTTTTGTCAGCCGCGATCTGTTTTTCTACCAGTTGCAGCTTTACATCAATGGCAGATTTTTCAGAGTCCAAGGTTGCCAGTTTTAATTCATGAACCTGGCGAATATATTCCATGGACTTAACGGCAGCTTCACGGTCGAGCGCGGCTGAGTCTAATCGTTGATCGGAATATTTCTTGGCTAGTTCCTTAAGTTGGGCGGCCTCTTCGTTCAGTCCCATCTGCCCCAGGGCGATCTTTTGCTGCATCGCCTCTTTGTCCCGGGTAAGGTCTTCTTGTCTTTGTTCGTTATGGATTTCAACTAACTGGATGGAGTTTTCTTTTTGAGCTTTTTGAACTTCCTCCAGTCTTTTCGTATAGGCTTCCACCATTTCGGGGGCCATATTGGAGGAATCTTTGAGCGCCAGTTTCTTTTTTAACTCATCAATAGCCTTATCCTGAGCCGCGCGAACCTGATTTAAGGCAGCCAGTTCTTCAGTTTTAGTCTGGTAAGTGTGCTTCCGCTTCTCCTCGTTGTAACGTAAGTCAGCGTTTGTTGCATCTTGAGCAGCTTTTACAGCAGGATCAACGGTTTGAGGTCCTGTAAGAGCAGCCAATGCAGCTTTGGTTTTTTGCCTAAGAGCAACCTCTTTCCTGGCCTGCTCTTCTTCCAGGTCCATTTTCTTTTTGGCGGCTTTTTCGGCCTCCGTGAAATCTTCCTCATAAGCGCCATGGGCAATTCGATACTTGCGATCTGCTTCAGCTTTGGCTTGTTTGGCATGGATTTCATCTAAGGCTTCATAGGCAGCCTCTAGTCCGGGAATTAAATCCCTAGCCGAAGCCCCAAGAGCCCGCAATTCTTCGGCAGATTTATTGAATAATGGAGCAGTTTTCTTTAAAGTTTCATTGGTTTTTTTGCAGGCCGCGTTTAGTTTCTCTTGATCCAAAGTGGCCTGGCGGGATTCGTTATACCAGGTGGTCAGCGCGACAATTCCAAGAGTGATTCCGCCTACCAGTAAACCGACAGGCCCGGCCGCCCCCAAAGCAGCCACAGAAAACGCCCCACTTGCCGCAGTTGCCGCCCCTAATGCAGCAGAAACACCAGTTGCAGCCACGGCGGCAGCGCCCAAGGTTTCAATAACGGTTAAAATTGGGGTGACTATTGCGACTATTGCAACAGCCCCGGCAGCAAAGGCAGCAAATCCCCCTACCACTTCCTTGATCGGCTGGGGTATTTTATTTAACGTGTCGACAATTAGCAGTAGACCTTCATAAACAAATTTTTTGATCGGGATTAACGCTTCACCAAGAGAGGCTTTCAGTTCAGTGACTGCCTCTTCATACCGGTTTATAGTCGCGGAAAGTTTAGCTCCAGCATCTTCTAACACATTGGGGAATTTAATCTTGGTCAGGTTCTGGAAGGCTTTGACTAACTGATTTTGTCGGTCAATCGTATCAACAGCAATTTCACCAAATGCATCAGTGGCGGCACCATAGCGGATCAATTCGTCCTTAGTAACGCCGAAGGATCTCTGTAGTCTATTTAACGCTCCAACATTACCGTCAACGGCTAAGGCTAAAGATTTGCTGGCATTGACAATTGATCCACCCGCGACCTTGACTAATGTTTGCGCAACCGGGAGAAGATCGCTGACTGATACCCGTAATTCCTTGAACACCACAGCCGCGTCAACAATGTCAGCAATGGGGAATCCGGTCTTACGCGCAACCGCCTGTAACTGTTCAAATTCCTTTTTGGCTTCAGAAGCAGAACCGGTAAATGCCTTTAGTTTAGTTTCATACCCTCTTAATTCACTCGCAGCCCGAATATAATCCTGAGCAGCCGATTTAATTTTAGGAGCCCAGTCGTCGAAGGTTTCCTTTGCCTGAGTGACCTTGGCATTAAATTTATCCCAGGCTGAAATACTCTCTGGATCCGGAGCGCCAAAGGTGGATTTAGTAGGCTGAAGACTAACCGTTCCTGGAGAATTGGAGGGGACCTTAAAGGTTTGCTGAGTGGAAGCTTTACTCGCGGCTTCAGTGTCATGGACAAATAATTTAAGCGCGTCAGAGGTCTTTTTAATCTCTGTCCGCGCTGTAGTCAGGCCGGTTTTGAGCCCACCTGTTTGGGCCTCTAGAATTAATCTGAGCCTGTTGTCCTGAGAAGCCATGTTACTCCTGGGCCAGGATAGGCTAAATTTTAATCTATTACCTGGCGTTCATTTGCTGAGTAAACAGTTCGTTTTTCATCTCAGCTATTTCCACCTGATTAGACAGAGCTTTCTTCTGATCCATTAATAGAACGGCATGAAAGAGTTGCATGGCGTTCAGGGTGTTTTGAATGTCTAGGATTTCATCTTTCTGATCGGTGGACAGGGAGCGTACAAATTCAGTGTCTTGTCTGATTTGTCGATAGATAACAGGATCAGTGTCGTCTTTCGAATTACACAACCCTAAAGCCCGATACACCAATAAATCCCCGGCCTGGTTGCAGTCTAAAACGGCATCCTCAATCAGATTGTCCCGATAGATTTTCCCTTGAGCATCGTGCATTTCCATCACCAGTTCATTCGCTAACCTGGCCTGCTGCACCCGACGATTAATCCTCATCATTTGCATGGAGCACCAGTCGTCGGATTCATTGCCGGACATGGCGGACAAAGTGAATGATCTGGGGCTTATTCCTGACTTTTCCGGGGGTGAAATTAAAAGTTGGTGAGTAACCGGTTTAACTTCATTGGGTAATTCTTTGACAGCCATGGACTTCAATATTTCCAGGTGTTTGAGTTGATCATTTAATGTTTCAGGATCCATAATATACCGCCTTTTTTTTACTTAAATTACCTTAATATTTAAAGTTGGGAAACAGTTTTGCCATAAACTCTTCAACCAACTCTCCCGACATACCGACATCATCCAGGGCTAGAATCGGTCCTAGGGCCTCCTGGATGATTTGATCCTCGACCCGTCTAGCTTCTGTTTCCCGAGATTGGATTTGGGCAGAAAAAAAGGATCTGGGTAGATCCTCTGATTCTGACTCATCAAACCCGACCGTGACACCATACGGTTTATTGTATGGTTTTTCCTGGTCAGATCCCATCTTTAAGCGTAAGTGGCGACAGTATTGATAAGCTGGATCTTCATTTCTGTGCCATAGGTCAGGCTTTTCATACAATCGGCCTGGATGGATTCCTTGATTTGATCCGGACCAGTCACCGGGCCGCCTGCCTGCTTTAAACGAACCCGATAGAGATCAATCATCAGGAAGTGACGCAGAGGAACCGCCTTGATGCCATGAACAGCCGAGGATAGAGAGTAAGCAGAGTATCCGTTCACAATAGGCTGTCCAGAGGATTGGATTTGAATGGCAGCCTCTTCACCCTCAAGCATTCTATTCAAGAAGGTGTGATCCAGAAGTTGCCGATCCAAGGTTACGCTGATTTCGCGACGACCAGAGATAGTCCCGCGAACATACGGGACTGCACAAAGACCTTCGAGATATTGCACGTTATTTTTACAGCTTAGGGACATACCTTGGATCGTGCAGTCTTTAACCCCGTTGATATAGCCAACACATTGCCAGCCAACAAAGCTTTCAAGGATGGAATAGGACGCCGTGAAATTCGCAACCGGAGTTTCCTTGATCCCCTTGTGCGAGAATTTAGCCATCACCTCCCCGTTTTTGTCTCCAATGGACAGTTCGAATCCATCCATACGGTTGCCTACATACTGCTCACTTTCCGCAATGTCTTTGTATACCGAAACAGTGAAGGGGGTGAGTGGATCCGCAGAAGTAACAGGAACAGTTCCAATAAATGCATGAGTGACCGGAGTGGCAGTGTAAGGAGAAATAGCCGTGTCGGGAGTGAATGCTCCAGTATCGCTAAAGCTTGCCGTCGCCCCGAGTTGGTATTTCAGGTACTTCTGCGTTCCAGTCGACCCACCAGCAGCCGTTCTATAGATGATAAAACCGCCCAGGGTGAATCCATCAGGGAAGGTTGAAGGATTGGTCCAGGCAAGATCTGCCTTCCCGATAGCGGCAAGGGTGCAGGTAATAGCGGCAGACTGCTGCATGATGTGATAATCGCCGTTAGAGGTCTGAGTTAAAATAGTGGCGACGGAATAGAAATATGTTCCAACCGGCAGAGTTCCCGACGCGGCTGAAGGAGTGGCGGTAAAGGTGGCCAGGCGTCCAGGAGTATTGCCCTTAGAATACCCCGCATCACCATTCCAAAGCCAAATTCCCTGTCCAACGGAAGCGCCATCAAAAGGTTGCTCCCATCCACCTTCTACTTGTTGAACCCCTGGCATGACCGTGGAAATCATTCGGTCATTGGTCAGCGCCGAGGAAAGAATAGTGGGGCGATCCGCCTTATTGGATTCGCTCGACATAGGGATAAAAGTAGAACCAGCAGGAGCGGGAGGAGTCCCCTCGGTTACTTCCGTGATGACGCCTAAAGCAGCGCGTGAACCTTGTCCAGGCATTAGATTAAGCCTCCTTTGTTACTTTTGGAGGCTTTTTTGGAGGTTTCTTTGGATTCGTTTTTGGATTCATCTTTGGCGGGACCCGGGATAATTTCGCCCGTAGCCAGAGACTCAAGGGGAACGTCTTCAGCGACAACAGGAAGGGAGTTGTCTTCCTGTTCGGCTACTTCCTCAACTGGATATTCACCAGGATCAGAGCAGAGAATCTTCCGCACTTCCCAAGCATCACAGGCGGCCTCGAAGTCCGTCTTGCCTACCGGGTGCAGGAGTTTGCGAAGTTCAATTTCCTGCTCATCAGACACTAACTGATTGTCAGCGTCCAAGAGATGAAGCTGGAAATTGACAGCGGCCAGGTTTACCGCTTCGGTCAATTCGCACTTGACCGGGATGTAATTCTTGCCTGAACTAGGGGGCAACATCACATTGTAAGGAGCCCCTACCGAAATGGGGAAATTGGCAGGAACGCCAGCCTTCGGGATATATACTAGTTTGGCTACATAATTTTTTGACATTTTGCGAATTTCTTGGGGTTAATTATAGCGCCCTTTATTCACAACAATTAAACGCAATTCGTGACCTTGCCGACCAATTTAAATGGAACTTCACCGGTTGAAATTCGCAGGTTAGGATCTAGAAATTCATGGTCCTGGAATGAATGCATAACGGTTTGCGCGGGGATGACGGATTCTAGGCGAAAATACGGAATAGACATAATGGGCCGCATTGAGTCGACCAGGACAGCATTTCGAATTTGCTCCAAGTCCAAGCTTAATAACCGTTGATGTTTCTCCCCTGGAATTTGCCGTCGATAATACCAGACCGAAAAATTATAGGTGACCGTGAAGACCTGCCCGCCCGCTAGATCTCCCATGTCAATGTCCTCGGTATACATCCTCAAATACGCACAAGGGCACATGGTGTAAGGATTGGGCGGGTAAAAAGTGGTGGGGTCAGGGACTGTTTCGGCCATCCAATCAAAATCAACAGCCAGGGGGAGAGAGAATCGGTCGTCAATTCCCTGCAAATTGGTGTTAAAATAGATAACCAGCGCGTCACCAACATCAGTTTGAACTGCTACCGGCCCGGCCATTATGGATACACCTCTTCAAAAATAATCGGAAAGGTGACTAAATGCGTTCGGACATATTCACTGAACGCGGCCACTTGAAAATCAGTCTCGTCAGGGCATTTATAGGTTAAACAGGTATCATTTAAAGTCCGCTTGCCAGTTTTAGGATCCCCATGCGCCAGTCTTTTTAATACAGTTCGTACGATTTGTTCAAACTTAGGCAGGGAGAGTTCAAGTTCGGTTGATTTATTGTTCGTGCCCGGATCGACATAGCCATAATACCCGAATAGTTTAGCTGTAACTCGGGAGATCCAGACCGTTTCAAAAGGGATGCTGGGAATAATTTTAGGGGTCTGGTCGATTATCAATGTCCAGAAATGCAACTTATTAGGTTCAGGACAAAAAACTTTCTTCCAAGTATCGGTCATGGGATTGGCGCGGACCAATGGCATGTGATCATACACCATGGCTTTGGTCTGATTGTCCTCCAAGATACCGCTCAGAATGCCCGTGAAGGCAGCGGAAATTTCGGGGTATGTTTGACTATAGGGGCCCGGGACGAATAGGTTAGGATAGGTCACGTAGAAGTTTTAGCGGGCTTTGAGTTGATTGCCTTTATTCGCCGTTTGATTGACCACAGCACAGATCGATTGAGGAGAATATTTAGAGAGAAGGGTGGTGATGTGTGCGAGGTCGCCGGGGATAGAGGTTAATTTATCAGCTTCGGCCTGGACGTTCTTGGAATAATTCATCATGAGTTTGATTTTGCCCCAATTTTAGCTAATGCAACCTGATAGTAACTCGTCATGATTTTGATCGCTTTCCCCTGATTCGCCACAATTGCTTTCTCAATAAATTTTTGCCCTGGTGTGGGTATTTGTGACTTTTTCTTGGAGATGGCATAGGCGATCCTCCTCGCGGCTTTAACATTGGCTACCCCTAACTTTTTCTGAACCCAGCGGGTAAGAGATTCAGCAGGCGGCATGTTGTTAACCCATGCGGCCTTTCGACCTTGATCCACGGCAGCGAGATATTCGAAGGGATTGAAAACGATGACCTGGCAGCCGTCAGGGGTGTCAACGACTTCAACCTTCCAGCCTTTGCGGGCATTACCGGTGACACCAGTTGGAGTAACTTTAGAAAATGCGTTGGAAAAAAGTAAACCGGAAGCCAGAAGACCGTTTTTAGCCCCTTTTTTCATAGCGGCCAGGACAAGTTCAGGATGGGATGCGAAAAATCCAGAAGTGTCAGCTTTAGTTTTAATGGGAATGGCAGCGTTTAATTTAATGGAGAAAGGGTTCATTTAAAATCTAACCATAAACACTGGATCGATGGAACGGCCTCTCACCCATGGGAGACTCAAGAGGAATCGCCACATGAACTGGTCCGTGACTCGGCGTTCTGCCCTTTACCAGTTCATCGTACTTTTTCTGTAAATCTTCAGCCCGGGTTTTATAATTAGCCATGATTTTACTCATATCGACCACTTCGCCACCAATTTGGGCATCAGAGTATTCAGCCGCCTTAGACGCTGCATGATCGAGAATACTTATAGCCAGACCAAGCCCCACGGCTTCCTCGTCGATTCGCGGAACAGTGGTAAGAATTGGATTTGCGATGGGATCTGCGGCGTATTCTCCCAGATCAGGAAAGATGAGGTAATGGGGACGGGTAAAAGAGACACAGAATCTAGATGTTGGGAGATTTCGGACAAATCGCAAAACGTAGCGCGCGCCAATAGGATCATAAATAACGCGGTAATCTTGCTCGTTTTGATAATCTTCATCACTGACGTTTACGCTTCCAAGATCTAAGTTTAGGTAGATTCGCTGAACCTTAAAACTCTCATCCTCCCATTCGGAGTCAATAGAGAGGCAGGGGTAATAATTGAGCGCGGGACTGGTTGGGGTCAAGAGGACGTGCTTAAGGTATGGTTTCTTCTGACTCCATGCGTTCAAGGCGTCTATGACAAACCTGTATTCAGTGTGATCGGTGTCGAGCAGGTTATCTAGATCGCATTGATCAATAATGGAGGAATTCACGCAGGCAGCTTCACGGCCAGAAAGGATGATGTCTTTAAGTCCCATATGAAAGGTTTTCTATGGGCTATACTGCCAGTTCTTTAATTCCCTTTTCGCCGAAATGCTTGGCGCCCGTAATGATGGAGCGAAGGCGATCCCGAAAGGCAGATTCAGATAGGTTAAGTTCCTTCGCGGCATGGGTGTTTGATCTGGATTTTTTCGCGACCCGGATAACTTCGGCGCTGGTTGCTTTTCGGTCGATTTCTTTCTTTTTAGGATCGGGCTGATTTTGGATTTTGCGAAGTAGCTGAGAAGTGGGTTTTTCTGTGTATTTTCTATCCTGTAAATCCGCGAAGTCACAGGTAAGTTTGGCGAATTGTTGAGAATAGGAACCAAAAACCTCTCTGACTCGCCGCTCAAATACAGAAGGCGCAAGATCGACGGACATATATTCCACGACTAATTGACCACAGGGGGTTAAGGTGATCTCTTTGAATTTGCGAGAGATCAAGCCTTCCGCAGAGAGAGTGTCGAGATGAAATTTGACTCCCGGAATAGTGGCGCAAGAGGTTTCCTCGGAAAGTTGCGTCTGAATATCAGAAAGGGTAAGGGAGTATTTTAGTTCAGGATTTGTTCTGGCTGATTCATGAAATTTACCCTGGGCTTTATCGATTACTTGGAGGATGATTCCCCTGATTCGTGTGCCGTCTGCTCTGCTCATTTGTCTATCCTCTTTCTTATACTGTTCGGGGGAATTGTATCATTAGATTTAAAGTTCGTCTAGGTATTCCATTTCGAGATTTGTATAGAAACGTGCCAGGCAGCGAGATTTCCACCAGTCAAGTAATTTTCGAAGTCTTTTGTTCTGCGACTCCAGTTTTGCTATTTTACGCAAGAGTCGCGCTTCTGTTTCATTTCTGGATTCTGTTTCATTTCTGGATTCGGTCTCATTGCCTGGTTCTGTTACGGCTTTTTTGTAGATAACCATATTTACTCACTTTCTAAAGCATTACGTTTAAGCCATTGCATCTGTGATCCAATTCCAAGACCTTTTAGGGGTTGTTCAATTGTGAATCCAGCCAGCGATAAAGACTGACTCAATGGTTTTAGGTATTCATTCCCGGCGAGAAATAAACATTGCCTTTCAGGAAATTCAATAAGCTTATGTAATACTTTGCGGGCCCATTGTTCACGTTCGCATTTTCTTAACTGACCAATTCTAAGATCATAGGATCTAACTTCTTCGGTTGGATGAAGTAGTCCATAAAGTGAACTGAGAACCCTCCAGGGGATTTTGTGGCTTTCGCAGTAGGATAAGGCAAGTTTAAAGAGTTGCCCACAATAAAGTTTTGGTGCAGGGAGTTCTGAGTTTAGGTTTGATTTTTTTGCGCTGCATCCAATTAAGGCGAATCTCATAATCCACCCAAGTTCTCAGTTTTTTTCTTCATGGTCTCCGGGTAAATCTCCACAACCGGGATGCCAACTGCCAGCGCGAACCGGTGAGATATACCGCCCCCGTAAGAATTAAAATATCCACGACAGCATAATTTAGCCAGTCGCCCGCCCGCTATGGTTCCCTTGTGGCAAACAAAATGAGACTGGTCTTTAATAGTGGTCTTAATGATGTCGGCCTTAGCGGAATTGCTGACTATTTTGGCGGCAGAAAATAGGCATTGGTTGCATTTCTTGGCGCAGAGCAAAAAAGCCGGGTCGGGAATGCAAGATAAATCAGGGAAGAATGGGGAAAAACTCATTTCAAATCCTCCTCTTTAAATTTTCCGTCCCAGAGTAGATCTAGGTGCTCAGTTTTTCCAGAATCCAGCGCCCGTTTCATGGCCAAGAAACTATCCCACCCTTGATTATTAGCAGGAGTGAAATACCCGGTTTTTTGTTCAATCGGTTTGTCCGTCTCCTTGGCATACCCGCCCCGTTCTATCGCCTGGCAATTCTCACAATGATGGGGAGTCACCTGAACGTCACGAGAGGAAAACCCAACTGAGACAAATTCAGGATCGCACATGTGAAAACCGCAATACGGGCAGTTCTCTTTGGAATAGCAATGGCGAGAATAGGGACATTTTTCCGGGTCGATCTTATTTTCTTCGGTTCCATTAGTCACTTTCGCATAATCTCCTAAATTCTTCTGGCGTCACTCCAGAGATACTGAAAGACCTGTGGCCGCTATGTAAAGTCTCCCCCTCTATAATCACCTTCCCGTCCTGTGAAATCAATCTGGAGCCCCTGGAGAGATGATTGAGGCATTGATTGATCGGCATGGGTTGAGAGGAAACAATCGGCCCGGGGAATACATCCTGCCAAAGGTTAAATTGAGAGATGGTCCGTTTCATGTGGAGGTTAAAAAGGATCGTGTCGGATTCAGCTTTAATTTTAGTGTCAGTCATTTATTCCCCCTCGTTTTCGTCGATTAATTTAGTTACGTGATACAGGGCATGTTTGGATCTGGTCTCGCAGACATATCGAATTCTATCCTCACATGCATCCTGGGGCCGCCTAAAACTATACTCCAAAACATACACATTCTCGGCCTCCAACCCCTTAGCCCGATGACAGGTCGAGCAGGCTACGAAATCCTTTTTGTTACTGTCCGGATCCGCGAACATCCCCTCAATAATCCCGTAAATTTCCTTAGGGTTGTCTTCATTACACTCCCCGGCGAACAAGGTAAAGACTCTCCTTTGATCCATAATATCTTCAGCCTGGTCTGTCTTCTGCTTCTCGGATAAATTCTTCTCAGCCGTTAACGTGTCGATCTGATTCATGGCCCAGGTGGTGATTCGGTCGACCATTTCGGAAACGGACTGGAACTTGTGCCGCCCTTCGATTTTCTTAAGCATGTTCTTCAATTTAATCCCGACATCCCGACCAACGATGTAGGATTTGATTTTTTCGGCCAGGAGACCGATACAAGCGCCGACCAAATCTTTATTGGTGCGGGAGAGAACGAAATCCCCTGGCTTGACCATTCCGATCATTGCGTCATAAAGGATGTCATCGTTAATACCCTCTACAGCACCAGGAGCGGCCTGGAAATCGGGAACGATATGCTGAACCCCGGCCACGACACTCAATGGGCAGCGACGGGTTACGGTTAACTTAAACACCTGAGCATTAAGGAGTTTGATCATTCTCGGAATGGCGTCAGGATCGGCGCCCCGGAATCCGTAGAGGGATTGCATGGGGTCACCGATCATACACATGCGGCCACTGGGAAGGAGGAGACCAAGGAGGAGTTCTAACATGCAGGCATTACAATCTTGAACTTCGTCGGCAAAGATTAACTCATAGCGTTTTTTGATCGTTCCAGTCCGAACCGGGATCCAGAGTTGGTCATTAAAGTCGCATCGGAATATTGCCTTCTTATCCAGGTATGCGGTTTCGGTTATTTCGCACACCTGCTTAACCAACATTGCTACGATCATAATGACTTGTTGAATATTAACTTCCGGCTTATACAGTTCTTCAAAATTCCAGGTGACGCAACATTCCCCGGAACCTTTTTTCAGGGTATTTAAAGCAACGCCGAAAACTTCTTTAAGGGTTCTGGCGTTGGGGGCGGTATTTTTCAGCCACTCCAGCACCCCGGCAATGATGTCGGTTTGATCGTCATGAGTAGCCCAAGAGATAGCCGCATTGTTGAATCTCCGAACGTCATCGGTTACCCAAACCAGGAAGGATTCCTTGGCCTGCCCGATTCGCTCCCATGTGATCTTGTTGTCCATAACGATTGCCCCGCCACCCTGGCGATCCTGGCGCATGTTGCGGAATCCGGCCGAGTGGATGGTCGAGCATTCCCCGACCAGGATTTTAGATTGAAGATCCTTGACTGATTCCTTACCGTAAGAGGTTTGGAAAATCAGCTTCTCGGGGGCCTGGCTGGCCATATAAGTTAGACTAGTAGACTTACCGCACCCTGCACGAGCAATAACCACGGCGTTTCCTGAACCATTTACCGCCCAGTCGATCAACAATTCTTGTTCATCAGACCAGACCATGCCGACAAATTTATCCATCGCCGTGGTAAGGTCGACTTCCCCGCCACCATTAGCAATTTCCCAGGCTTCCCAGTCAGCCTCATACTGATCAAGTGTCTCGCCGGGCTTAAAGTCCATTATACTGCTGGCCATTTCGCGGCCTCCTCAAATAGTATTGCGTTGAGAGATATTAGCAGGACGAACTTTAAAAATCAACCTATTGACGGAAATGGGCTGAATAGGTAGTATGGTGCTGGTTGAACTTTAAATTTGAATAAAATCAGAATCAAGCCAAGGAGGCAACAGTATATGAAACTCTCAGCAAAAGGCCGAACGGTCATCAAGAAGGAGAAGGTGGGGGATTATTTAGTTGTCCTGACCCGCCAGGATTTCAAGGTTATCAAAAAAATCAGATGGTTCATCCTCTTTCGCTCCACAGCCGCGAATGGAACCTACTCTTTAACAGGCAGCAAAGATGGATACCTTACCCTGGAAGACGGACAGGACGCCTTTCAGAAGGTCATCTGTCACCTGACCGGGATCATCCAAGGATTAGGAAGGGTGGTACGATAATGAACGTCGAGATTATCAAAACCGCCAGGGGGATCTACGTCAAATCTCCTTACAACACCCAGTTCGCTTCTGGAGCTAAACAGTTAGGAGGTAAATGGAGCCCCGTGGATCGCGAGTGGGGCTTTGACGGCAAGAATGAATCCCTGGTCAGGAAGCTTTGTATTGACTGCTACGGGACAGATGGGAACCCGGTAACCTTAGACGATCTGGACAGCGTTAGGATCAAAATCAAACAAGATATCTGGACTGATTCGGTTCATTTCGCAGGTTACCAGGTCGCGAAACAATGGAAACACGATGAAGACTGTAAAATAAACATGAACTGCGTTGTAATTAGCGGTAAATTCCGGGGTGGTGGGACGGCGAAAAGCCCACAAGCAAACCCGACAGCAGGAACCGTTATCGAAATTCAGGATATCCCCAAAGTTCTGGTGCAGAAAATCATCCAGGTCAGCAAGGATCAGGTGGCCTGGTCTGTTATCGGTAAGGATTTGATAAATTCCGGCAAAGAAGCCGAATTTGAGTCCCTGGTTGCACAGATTTCCTTATTGTCCGATGAGGATAAAGGTCGGCTGTTCGAGCGGTTCAATGTGGGTAGCTTAGATCTGGAGCAAATCGCCAGTCAACATGCCAGCCAAGAGCCCAGTGAAAAAGAGGACGATTTCGGATCCAGCAGTGAAGTTGAGCCGGTCAAAACTGTCGCCAAAACTTCAACCAAAACTTCAACCAAAACTTCAACCAAAGCTTACAAACCTCTCTCTAAGCCGAAATCTACAGTCAAGGTTGAAGCGTTTGAATCTTCCTGGCAAGACATTCTCCCTGAACCGGCTTACTCCGATGATTCTGAGGAGCAGCCTGAGCCGTCTGAATCTGACGCCTACATAGAAGGTGTCATGGCGGGTGGGGATAAATTTTAAATTCGTCTACCAAAAATACAACCGAAAATGGCGTTCAATCCAGACGGAACGAACCGGAAATCGTGAGGTAATTTTGCAGTCAAATTCCTAAAAACGGGACGGGAAACCGGACTGACATAAATAAAAAAGCCCCTGAATATTGCGTCCAGGGGCTTTAATCTTTCTACTTGAATGGAGGGTTTATCGCAGCATGATCCAGGTAGATCCATTCGAGATAAATTCCTTAGTAGTGTTGGTTGTGGCATTGACCGAAGCATCACCACTAATCAACGAAGCCGAAGCGATGGAGACGTTGCCAGAGCCCGCAATGTTGCTTACTACCTGGTAATACCCCGCCCCGGCCGTGGTAGCATTTTGGAGAGTGATTACAGCCGTCGCATTAGAACTGGCCACTACGGCCGAAGAAGCCGTAGTGAGAGTAGTATTAGCCGTTACCGCAGTGTAACCAAGACGCAGTCCCGTGGAATTCGTGAAAGTATTGGTGCCAAGGGTTTGGGTTATATTGGTAACCGTCATGTTGCTGGCCGTGATTTTCAAAACCGGCAATGAGGCCGAACCGATAGTCAAACCATTCGCGCTACCAGGCAAAAGAGCGGCAGCAACAGCGGTTGTATTGAGTGAATCGGAGGTCAACCGAATCACATCGTAATGTTTTTCATCACTAAATGACCATCGATCACTGCTCTCAGCCCCTACCTTTTCCGGAGCGCAGATTAGGAGTCCCCCAAATCCCAGGAGGCAAGTAACAGCCAACAGGAAGGAGATGTATTTGAACTTTGCATAACTGAGAGAATTGAGAAACTTCATCAGCTTAAAACCTTTCATTGTTTGATTTGGACGTAATTTCAACTTTAAATTTAGTATCAAAAAAGGGGAGAGGGAGAATTACCTTCCACCTCTCCCCTTTCTCTAGATCATTCCGGATTAAGGAACAATGCCAGCCGATACCATGCGATGGTCTTTTAGCACGTAACCATACTCATGCCGGACCTTCCAGGTGATCTGGTCGCCGGTAAACACTGGCCCCACCAGGGGATTATCCTGGAGGAACAGTTGAGGATCTTCTTTGCCGCCCAGGAAGCCAACCTCAATCGGTCGGTTCATTGCTAACCACCAGGAGTTTTTGTCTCCCGACAGATGCATGGAGTGAACCGGGAGAGGGAGGATTCGTTGTTCCTGGTAGTCATCAAACAGCGCGTTAACATTGTTGTTGCCGCCACCAGGTTGCAGCGCGGAAGCCAACAGTTCCTTAACCGTGGTTCGCTTGGCGTTCGGGTGAACGATCCAGATGTTGTCCGGAGCGATGGGGGGTCCGAGTTGCTCCAGGCGAGCAGAGTTCGAGTGAGTCGCGGCCGTGGTTCCATTGGCGCCACGGGTGACGGTCAGTGTGGTTCCGGAAGCCGAGACGAACTTGAATTCCTCGGAGTCCACACGAAGATCGTCACCAGCCGTCAGGGCCGCAGCAAATTTTGCCGTGGTCGCAACGATTGTTCCGGTTGTGGTGTCAGACATTGCAGCCGCGAGCAAATCCACGTTGGCAAACTGGCGAATCTCGGACAGATTTTGGATAGCGTTTGTGAGATTCGCATAGTTCAGAGCGCCAGTGGTGTAATTCAAGCCCGCGCGATAGATGGCAATCCCGTCATAACTGGTGTCACCATTAATCGTGCCGCCAACAGCACCCTGAAGACATTTGAAGATCAGTTCGTTAAGCTGGTTAACGGCCGATTCTCCCATTTTCTTCGGGAATGCCTGGATGGCTTGCAGGTCGTCATCAATGATCATCTGACGAGTGACCACGACCAGCGCGCCACGGGTTTTCACGCCGTATGTGCGCTCTTCGTCCGCAGGATACCCCATAGAGAGGTAAGTCGCAGCCGAATCGCCCTGAGTGACAATGGGGAGTTTACCAAGCCCACCCATCAAGATCCGGCGTTGGGTTTTGAAGTTCGCCACAGGAACCACGTCAGAGATGTTTCTCCAACTAGGAGCCTGGGTCTTGAAGGCTTGCATCAGCGCGCGGGTTTGAGAATCGCCCAACAGAGAGGGGAGATCCGTGGAAACAGCCTCAGACAAATAACCTTCAGTGAAGCCGGTCGAGGTGGCTTCATGATACAAGGCATTTCGGCCCATTTGGCGACCCAGATTATAAACCGAGTCATCATACCAGCCGGTCATCCAGCGAGCGATTGAGGGAGGATCCTGGCTGGCAGCTTTGTACATAGACCGGTCAGCCTCAGAGAGATTGTTCCAGTCTTTGCGGGGATCATAGCCGCAGATGAGATCCAGCTTGGCTTTCTCGTAGTTCAGCCGGTTTTTACCAAATTGGATATCAGCCGCAACAGACTGCATACCGTTAGAAGGGTATTTGGGGCCAGACTCAGCCAGGATAGACGAGCAGAGAGTTCGGGCTTCCGAGATGCTCTCACGCAGGGTGTCCGGGTCAAAGATCGTGTCCTTGAATTTCTTGTTATTGCGAATCAGGTCCTGAGCGGATTTGGGCAGGCCGGATTCGAGCAGGGAGGTGCGAAGATAGGTCTTGCATTCATTCAGGGCATTGGCTTCCCGAAGTGCAGTGAGGTCTTGGAATTTCTCGGTAGCCTCTTCGCGCGATTCACGGAAGATTTTGCCGATCCCAGAGACAGCCTCTTTGAGTTCAGAGCGCAAGGCCCGAAACTCATCCTTGGATGCAAAGGAAGAGAGATCAATGCCGCCGCCCGAACCCTCATCCTTGTCCATTTTGAATGCTTTGGAGCCATTAAGCTCCGCCGTGTGCCGAATAGGCATGTTATTGGCTCCTGTCTGTAATTGAGGATATTGAGTGAGGTTTAGACAGGGGCTTTCAGTAAGGTCTTGAGTGGTAGCTTTAATGGGGTTTTCAGTGGCTTCTTTTAATGCTTTTTCCTTGGCTTTTAGTAATTTGGTTTTTTCAGCCAGAGCTTTCTTTCCCAAATCACTAATTGCAGGATTGTTGTCAGAGGAATTCTCTTGATTGGTTTCACCATCTTCTTTATTTTTAATAATTTCCTCAAGCAGCTTGACACCTGATTCCAGATCTCCCGCGCGGAAATACTGGCAAGCTTGGAAAATAGCTTGTTTAACAGGAGCGAAGTCAGGGTCTGAAGATCGGCCAAAACCCCTGCCAGGGAATTCTATCGTAGTTCCGAGCATGGAAGAATTTGAAGCCTGCCCAGCCTCCTGGAGTTGGACGCTGCTCGGGTTCGTCGTCGGGGTTTGATTCTGACTCTCCTGAGTCATACAGGATCCGGGCATGTCTTTTTTTGTTTGGAAATCTTTTTCGGCCTGGGATTCGGCTTCATCCAGGGTTAAAAGAGTGGTTTCATTGACCTGACTGGCCTGATTAGCCTGTTTCTGGTTGACAGTTTGATTCAGTCGAGCTTCCACCAGGCTTTCAATTTTAGCCTCAATGTCCCGCTCAATATCCCGCATAAATTGCAGCGGTTCCTGGACACCATTCGATTCGAGGCAGGCATATAGATCAAGAAGAACCGGATTGAAACTCTCACAAATGGCAAGAATGTCATCAAATTCTTCTTTGGACGTAGCAGAGGCCAAAAGGCGATCAAACCTCCCTCCTGCAGCAGCATCAGACACGATAGTTACCTCCTCGTAATAGGTAATTTCCTGAACAACATTGACTTTTCGAGGCCCAATATATTGTTCATAATGCGGGCCCCGGGCTTCGATAGAGAGTTCATAAACAGATCGGGAGGTGAGTGGGTTTAATCCGCCTGCCTTGTGAGTAGCGAGAAGGTTTGCCGCCATACGAGGATCGGTGATGTTCGCGTCACCAACCAGGGCCCAAACTTTTCCTGAGCCGCGAGTGGATTGAATTTGTTCAAACCGAACGTTATTGAAAAAGCCAACAGTATTGCCAACGATTCGCCCGCCCACTTTCTTTCTGACCAGTCGCGGCATGTGATCTGTCCAATCCATGCCAGGGAGATCAGGGGATCGGCCATCGAAGAAGTAAACGCGGATGGGGATGTTGACGGCCAGGGGTAAGGATTTTTCTAGAATTTCTGGTGAATAGTAGTTATTATTAGCCGAAATGCCAGCTTCAATCACTACCGCGCGCCAGAGTTTACCAGTTGGCCCGGATTCATCGCCCAGTTCAACGGATTGAGTGTTTTCGCCAGGGACAGGGGTGTTTGTATCGCTGACTGCCTGAATTGATTTGGGTCTATCCTGTGAGGTTTGGACCATAGCCAGAGATTCAAGAGTCTCGGAGTCAGCTAGGGTAAGTGGATCGAGAAAAAAGCCACGTCCGCCATGAGGAGATAAGGCCAAGTCAATATTGGAATGGTCTAATTTGACTTTTCTACCATTTGAATCAATCCAATTGTCCATTTTTAGGTTTTAATGGAAGGGATTCATTGGGCCTTTAATAGGAATGAGCAAAGGAAAAACGAATGCATTCAGGTGAAATTTGACCATAATAATTTGCCATGGATGTCAGATCTAAGAAACATTCGAGAAATTACAATCGACCCGGAGAAACTGTTCAGGAAGTTTGTGATTTACAACATTGAAACAGGAGACCCGAAAACAGACTGTTGGGAATGGCAGGGAGACACTGACCGGGGTGGATATGGAATTGTCTACTCAAAATGCATGTTAACGCCAACCGAACTCACTCGGGTAAAATGGTCAAAAATGGGCGCCCATAGATTAGCGTATGAATATTTCAAAGGAAGCTTACTTAAATATAGAGGCAGAAATTTGTTTGTCTGCCATATCTGCGACAATCCTCCATGTTGTAATCCTAATCACTTTTTCCTTGGGACCAAAGAGGACAACAGAAATGATATGTTGGCCAAAGGGCGTGGATATGATCAAAAAAGAAGGCTGGAGAATCACAAGAATACAGTTAAGCGAATGATTCAGATCGGACTCATCAAAAGGGAGCGCGACGGCAAATCGTAGATTTCCAGGGCGATTTAATTTTATTGAAGGATTTTCTATTTTTGTATTAAATCTCAGGTGTTATAGCCTTGCCCGGCTTACATTGGCCAGTCTGAGCGGGAAATACTCGCAGGTGCTGGTCTTTTTTTGTTTTAAATTAAGGCTCCATATTGAGTAGCCCAGGCGCTGGCTATTCCTTGAAAAGTTCGGCTCCTGTTTTTTGCCTGATTCTTGTTGCCCGGCATAACCGGGAGTTATTCGAAGACACCTTGCCTCAATGTTTAATCACCTTTCAACGCAAAAAATCCATGATGGGGTATTACTGCCCCGGGAGATTTTCCAAAGTGGATGAAAAAACCACCATTAACGCGGAGGCCATTTTGAAAAAGGTCGTCGGCGCCACGGAACAGGAGTTAAAAGAAATCGCGGAAGATCTCAAAGATAAAGCCCAGATCGTCCAATCCCCCCATACTGATGAAATCGCCCTAAACCCTCAACACTTCCTCTTCGGAGCGCGCGAGGTGGTCGGAACTTTGGTGCATGAAATGGTTCACCTCTGGCATAAACACTTCGGCAGTAACCCTCCAAAAAACGGCTATCACAATAAGGAATGGGGGCAGAAAATGGAAGAAATCGGCCTTATTCCCTCAAACACTGGGGCGCCCGGAGGGAAACAAACAGGGGTCAAGATGAGTCATTATATCGAAAAAGATGGCCCGTTTGACCTGGCGTTTCAGAAGTTGGAGAAGAGCGGCCAGATTTACCTTTATCAGGATCGGGGCACGGGTCGGGATGGCAACCCTAAAAAGAAAGACAAGAGTAAAATTAAACACACCTGCCCGGGGTGTCAAATGAACATCTGGGGCAAGGAGGGGATTAAGGTAAGCTGCGTCGAGTGTGATGAGGAATTGGTGATGGAGGAGAAAGAAGAGTAATTTCAGCGCAAAAAGGGACACTTATGGTACCAGACCCCAGGCATTTTTGTGCTGGGGTATTTTTTATCTTCAGGGGTATTGCACTTTTTAATCGTACGATGTATATTTGAACTCGCCGGGCGGATAGTCTGAGCAGCAGTGAAAGGCAAATAAAATACGCGACTTCAAAATCAGCTACACGAACCAACACGAAGTAATCGGTCTCACGGCCACCGAAGCCCGGGAAATCCTCAAGGCGAGTGGTAAGGCTGGAACGGTTCAGCGGATGAACGAACAGGATCGGGCTGATTTCGCGGCCGAGAAAGAACTGATTGAAGCCTGCGAAACAGACTGGGATGAACTGGCCCAAAACGCTTGTGAAGCCGCTCTCGAATGGAATCCGGCTTACTAAGATGCCATCACCTGAAGCAAATTCTGCGGCCGGTATGGCCCGTTTCATCTCTCGCATTCTCCGGGCGGCCGGGTTGCCTATGCATTCCAAAACGAACCGGGAGGGGTTCTCGGTCTCAAGACTGGGAGTTTCCCCCCTAGTCTCCATTCACTGGTTCGGTAAAACCAGATATGTGAGCAGTGTTGAGATTAGTCAAAAGTGCCAAGAAGCGCGCGAATTGCTTACGTCCAAAGGTTACAAATTCGATGCCTCTGGCTTCGTTACTGGGAAAGGAAATTTAACATGAACACCCCCAAATACGGCCCAATCAACATTTTCCCCGAAATCTCTGAGCGCCATGAGCGTTCAGATCGCCCCTATTGCTACGATGAGGACGGCGGCCCGGTTTACTACGATTACCATTTCTTCAGTCTTACCGCCTCGAACCGGGCCTATGAATACACCATCACGGCCCCCACAAAAGAAGAACTGGAGCCCATTTTAGTTTCCGCGCTGGCAAATCCTGAATCCATTGCCGATGATGTCTGGTCTCGCCGCACCTTCTATGGTTCTGAAGCCTGGGGCAATGATGAGGAACGCGAACTGGCCGAGTTGGATGGAGATTACAGTTTCAGCGCCTGCAGGTTCGTTTAGATCCCCTAAATCAAAAAAGACCCTTGAAAGTTGGCCTCCAGGTAGATTTGCCCGGAGTCTCTCTTTTAGGGGTCTTTTTTCTGTTCTCTTTGCTCTTCCGTCGGGGGGTCAGGATTAGCGATGAACAGTTCGGTTTTCAGGTCTTTCATTAAGCCTTTGCGCAATCGGCAGCGCCTTACTCATCCATACATGCGGTATCCACTTAAGCGATCCGTGTTGGAAAGAGTTTTTAGTCTTCACCCGTCTGCCAGGTTGAACCGAAGTCTCTTTCCATTTGCCGAGTTTGTTGCCTTGATTTAACCTCTTCCCCATATCTTTAAGGGTCCAGGTTTCTCTTTTAGTCAGCAACAGGAGCCATAGGCGTATTATTCGCTTACTTTCTGAGACTGTCTCTTGTCTCGCGGGGCCGATGGGTTGTTTATAGCAGATTGGATTTATTTGCCGTGTTAGCAAATTGTTAGCGTTGCGTTATATTTTAGGCTTCGATGGTCTTGGTTAATTCTGGATTGATTTCATCGGCCGCGATAATGTGCATCGGTCGACCGTTGACCATGACCATATTTAAATTAACCTTCATCCCGGTCTCCTCGGCAAATTTATCGCATGCCCTTTTGATTGCGGCGGCCACCTGTCCAGGAATAGGGTTAGAGGAGAAATTGTCGATAGCTGGATCCTTACTCAAATCCAATAGACCAAGCGATTCCAGAGACTTTATTGACCGGGATTTCCTGTTTGTAAATTATCCCAGAAGTAATGATTTCCTGAGCTTCAGTTTTAGGTCCTGGATTAGATGATTCGGAGGTGACACCTGGGGCTGAATTTTGAGTTTCCGTCTGGTTCACTGCTTTCTTTCTCCTTTAGGCTTTGTATGCAAAAAAGTTCCTCAAGTGCCATCATTCTGGTATTCAGGGCGATGGCAATTTTATGGAACTCTTTAACCTTTTTAACTAGATGTTTTTTATTTTTCTTGGCCATGAGTCTCCTCGGTTTCGGGGATTAACATTTGCCCGGGGACATCGCCAGGCATTCCAAATTGACTCGTATCTGTTCGGAACGGATAAGGTCTGGCCTGCTCAAACTTAGCGGCATGGCGACGGATTTTCTTTAACACCCGTTCCATGACTGGATTGTTGCGGTTGTGAAAATCCTGAAAGTGGTCAGCCAGGGCGAGGATTTCGGCGGGTTTGAAGGAGAGTTGAGAGTTAAATTTCTTGTCCGGCATTGAACTTTTCCCGGTCTTCCTTAGACAATCCCAGCGGCCCATAACCCCATGCCTCTTCCGGCATGTCGATTTGGTGAACCTGGCCATTTGCTTCGAGACCCGCAAAGAAGGCTATCTCTTCCAGGTGTTTTTCCCTGGCCTTAGTGGTTTCCGCGTCCATGTATCCAGGATCCATCTGGTGACCCTGGTCTTCCCATTGCTTTTTAGTCACGATTATTCTACTGCTTTCTTGTAAATGCGTGAACTCGGCATACTTCCTAGACTCCTCTTTAAAGTCGTCTCGAACGATATGTAAAGGTCCATGCTTGCCTTTCAATAAACTATCGACTTTCCCTGGGTCATTCTTCCTTAAATCTTCCACATAGTCAAAGATTGACTTTCCTCCTCCACCATCCCACAGCCCGGGGAATTTCGTGTCTGGAAGATAGACATAAGTTTTGGAATCTCTACCTTCTAAATGATTGGCAGAGAGGATATATTCGTTTTCTTTTTCCATGCGGTTGTTGCGATTGAATCCAGGAGTGATTCCCATTCCGCCCAGAATCTTGTCAATACTCACAACCTTCCAGGCCACCAACCCTCTAAATGCAGCGCCCGGATCGGAACACCAGGAGGTTGCCTGCCAGGAGGTCAGAGCGGCCCACTTCTTCCCTAACAGCGCCCCAATTATAGCTTCATCTCTCCAGCGTTTCTCGAAGTCAATGGTGCCCTTCTGGAGGGTGTTGCCGAATCCGCGATACAGCTTAACCATACCGCCCGGGAACATGGTTTTAAGGATAAATCTTTGGGTTTGAATCGCCACTCGAAGATCATGCCTGTCAGTGGGTTTGCCGAGAATCATCTTCTCCCACTCATCTTTAAGCACCTTAGCATTATTGCTACCTCCGCCCGCGTCAGAGTCTCCCTGCCAGGACTTCATACACTCAGCGAAAGCCTCAGTGGCGTCACGGCCGATCATAGAGGTAAATTCGGCCGTTCTCTTCTCCTGAGCTTCATGGGTTGCATTATAACTTCCGCCCCGCTTGATCATCTTGACCAAATCTTCTGGCCCTGATTCGCTATTGAATTGTCCATGAATCGGGTTGGTTTGGGCATTAAGCAAAGCTTGAGCGCGGGCAATAACATCTTGTCTTCTCTTTTCCATTTTTTCTGCCAGTCTAACAGCGTCAGGCAAGCTATACCCGGCTTTCAATGCGGCATCTCTGACCTGTTCTGGCTTAATGTTTTGAATCTTCCTGGCAGACTTAACCATTTGATCTTCGGTAATCTTATTGAACACCTCTGCGTTGGTGGTGGCGGTTTGCATTCTCAGAGTATTCCACTCAGTAACAGTGTCCCCAAAGTCAGTCTTTTTGCCACTAGATTCCAGGGCCCGGTATTCAAGCGCGCCACCTGGATCAAACCGGAAAGGTTTGCCGTCTTTGTCGATCTTGACATTGGGGCTGCCCCATTGGCCGATTACGTCCCAATTAGCTAACCAGCAGTCGGCCGCGAAGTCTTCCATGACTCCTTCGTCTTGAGTAATGGCCGATCTGTCATTCTTTAACCCGTCAACGAATTTGCTGCCTACATTGATTTTTCCATTACCAGCGTCAACCAGGATCATTTCCGCCGAGTGAGCGTTTGCCAGTTTATATAAATCAGCCGCCAGCTTTTCGGACTTGGCCCGTTCTGGATCATTGCAAATTTTGACGTACCATTCAGACCCATCAGAATAAGTTGCCTGCCCGCCCTTGTTTCCTCCCATCTGACTGCCATGGATATTCATCATGGACATAGAGAAGCGTTCGGCTAGGCCCTGGTCTTGAATTTTCTTTGCCTGGTCGTGGTCTATAGGGGGGAGGTGATAAGGAGTAGCGTTTAAGCCAGAACCGCCGATCAATGTGCCCTTCCATGTAAATAGACTGGCATTGGTGGCGTTCACATTAGATAAACCAGACTGAGCTAAATGAAGAGCCTGGGCGACGGCAGCGGCAGTTTTGGCCGCCTTTTTAATCGCGACGTTGGGATCGATTCCGCCTTTAACCTTAATGGCAACATCTAGATAAAATTGGGCCGTCTGCTTATCGTAACCCTTGCTGGACAGGATTTTTTCGCATTTCTCAACATCAGTGAGATTTGGGGTAGAAGAGTAGTAATAATTATGATCCTTGATCCACTTCTTTAGCCCCTTGATTTCGTCCGGAGTAGCCTTCCCCGCAGCCTGGAGCGCCTGTTTTTCAGCTTCCATTTTGAGCGCGATATCCTTGGCCTGATTGGCGAGGTCCTGTTTGGGTCCGGTTGTCTTATTGATAATGTAGTCTAGTTTCTCTATATCGGTATGATTGCTCATGTTGTAAGGGATGTAGTGATCCTTTAGAACATCCTTGACGATCTTCTTCTCTGCAGGCTTGACAGGTAGAACAGCCCCAACGGCAGCCGCCTTTGCTATTTTGGCAGCTTCTTTGGCCTTATTTTCCGCGTCTAGGGATTGATAGATCTGCCATGGCTCCTTTGCGTCTTGCCAGTCCATAATTTCAGCCAGGTATTTAAGCTTCTGTCCTTTGTCTTTGGCATCAGTCCAACCGTTTTGCATTTGGCCGCTATATTTAGATGGGTTGTGCCCGAAATACGCAACGTCCTTAAGGTATTTGGCGAGCTTCTCTTTGTCTTCTTTGGATACTTTGTCGACAGCGGGAACAGGCTTGGGGGTGATGGATGTATTTGGACCTGTATTTGGAGCGGCAGGTCCAGGCATTGCTAAGTAATCAGAGAGTGAAGAGAACCCTGAACTTTGCATTTTGGCAGAAAGATCGGTTACGGCATGGTAAACCTCATCCACTCCCAAATCCTTGTATTTGATTTTATAAGTAAACAATTTCCCGACATCAGAACCTAACTTTATGCTTGGGAAGTCAGTATTTAATTTTAATTCTGCGTAAGAAACAACTTCTTGAGGGGACCAAGTTGAAGGGGGATTGAGAAAGGTTTTTGGATTTGGAGTAGCAGTTTCGATTGCAGGAGAAGCTACTGGTTGAGCAGCAGGAGAAGTCACAAGAGAAGCCACCTTATACGACCCTAGCGGAGAGCTTACGAACCCAGGCGGCATTTCGTTGAGGTAAAAGGCTGCCGAACTTTTCATCTCGGAATGCAAGAGTTCAGCCTGATTCCATAGTTCATCCTTGAGATTGGCAAACTTAAACTTGAAATGGTGCAGCTTAGACAAGTCTGAACTGGAGGTAAACATACCCGGCCAGCCTGCTTCTAACTTTAAATCTATTTGATGCATGATTTGCTTGGGAGACAAGGGAGAGGAAGAAACGGGATCAGAAACAGGAGCGGTAACAGGTGGTGTAACGGGAGCGGTAACAGCAGGCATGACACTCGCGGGAGCAGACAGGATCAAATGCTCACTTAAACTACTTGCTCCAGACTGTTTCATCTTCTCCAATAAATCGACAACTGCTTGCCACTTCTCCCCATTGTCATCAAACGTCTGCCCTTTGTGACTCTTGAAGAATTCTCGGTAATTGAACAAAACCGAAATATCCGAAACAGAACCATAAGCGGGCGAATTCTTTACCATCCTATCCCTGGCGAACTTGATAATCTCTTGTGGCGTCCAGGCCGATACGGGATTTACATGAGCAACTGGGGCAACTGGAGCAGCCTGAGCGATATTTCCAACCGCCAGATCCGCCTTCATTTTTTCACTGTTGGCCTCAATTGCTTCATGTAAATTCTTCCCAGGCTGAGCGGCAGTGGCTTCGGTTAGATGCTTCACCAGGTCATCAAACACCTGAAGATCCACTTTGGAATTTGAATTTTGGCCCAACAACATCTTAGCCGCCGATTGAGGGGACAATTTAATCCCCTGACTCTCCCAACCGGCATTTGTAGGCTTCCCGTTCTTTCTCTTAGCTAAATAATACCTGGTCATGGTGGTGGTCTTCTCGTAATCACCTAAATGCGCCAGAATCTCAGCTTCCATCCCACTCTCTTCCCAGGTCTCCTTCAATGCGGTTTGCTGTAGAGTAAATCCAGGTTCCTGCCCGCCCTTGGGATAGGTGTTTTTGTACCCGCCGAAATGTCCAGTCGGTTCAACGAGCCATAAACTGCCGTCTTCCTCGACCATGATACACCCGGCCGAGATTTTCTTCCCCGAGGTGTTGGCAAATACCGGTTCATGGATATTGGTTTTATCAGCCATTGATGACCAGTAATCCTTAGGCAGGGAGGAGGGATCGGATTTAGATGATCCAGGCGAGGGGAAGTCAGAAAATTCAATGCCATGCAAAGAAACACCAGGTGGAATAGATGATGGGTCTTTACTAAACTCCACCACTTCCCCGGCAGTTAATTTATCCTTAATCTCCTGCTCAACTTTATGAATTAATGCCAGCGCGTCAGACAGTCCAGGAGAGCCCGAGTGAGATTGATCGTGTTGACCAGACTGAACACCCGGTTTAATCGCTTCCGGAATACCTCCGTTAATCTGGTGAAGCATGGCGGCCTGTTCTGCCAGTTCCTTTTCCTTTTTCTCCTGGTCGCGCTTAAGTTGAGCAGCATGAGCCTGGATTTTCTCCCATTCACGGGCTTCTTTGGACTTTTGCTCCTGGTCGGCTTTATCTTTGGCTTCCTTCTCGGCCTGTTCTTGGGCTTGTTTCTGGGCCTCCTGTTCTGCCTTTTCTTCTTCTTCGGCAGGGATAGGAGATACTACGTCTATTTCTTCAGGAAGTAGTATAAATGGACTCTTGACACAACGGCAATGGACGTGAAGGGGGCAGGCTGGGGCTTTTTCCTCTAAATTCTTATGTTCATTAAAATCTACAATGGCCAGATCGGGATTCGGATTCACAGGTGTCCCATCCAGTTCATACACCAGGCCATCATACGGGCGACATTCGTCACACGGCCACTCCAGTAACGGAGCCACCACCCATTGGTAATACTGTTTAACCTCTGGGAATTGGGCCTGCTGTTGATACTGCCTTAATGCTCGGCCCAGGTCCTGAATCCTTGACATTTCAGTTCGGGCGATTGCTTCGGCTTTAGCTCTGACTGATTTCCAGGGTTCCTTGGTGATGAATTCAGCCAGTCGATTAATCAACCTAGCCGGACTTTCACCCAATGCGACGGACAAAGACACCTGCTGGGAAACTTTATCGATCTGGCTTTTGCTCATTTTGGTAATTAAATCCGCGCTGAACATTGAACCGATTATCACATCATCAGCGGAGAGTTTAGGTAATTGCAGCGAAAGGTTATGGATTTGATCAGGGTGATCGGGGTGGCCAGGTTGAGCGGCATGGTCTAAATCAGGTTGCGGGAGATGGATGTCGGTTGATTTGGACTTGACCTTATTGGCCTGAATTCCATGTTTGGCCGCATCCCAACCAGCCGAACCTAAATCAATCCCAACCTTTGCCGCGCCACCCATGAGAGCAGTTAAATCTTTGCCGAACTTAACCCCTAATGCCTTAATAACTTCCTCGAATTGCTTGACCAGAATCGGGACCCAATAAGCCCCCCAGCCAGGTTCAATGCCCTTATCTACTCGGGCGATCACCTCTGCTGTTCTGGCTAGAATTTGGTCCCGCATTTTGAGGATAAAGCTTTTAACCATGGCCAGGGTGTGATCGTCTAGTTTGTCGGATTGGCGTAACAGGTCGAGAAGCTTTTTATGATATTCCTCAATATGGGGTGGGACAGGTTTAACTTTGCCGTCTTTATCCTTTTTGCCGGTTGCGCCGTACGATTTTATGACTGGCTTCTGTTCAGAGGGTTGGTCGGACTGAGTGGACTGAGTGGCGAAGAATTTGGCGGCATCTTCCGGGTCAAACAAAAAATCAGACCCACCTGCTTCTAACAGATAAGCCTGACGCAATCCAACCGGGTAATATACAGCCTCTGAATCCATTTGGGGTATTTAGGCCCGCTTATTCAGTCGACCTTTAAAAACTTAGCTGGAGTATTTATTGATGACCTTCAGTGAGCGGCGGGAACGGGATTGCTTCCTGCGCCACAACATCAAAAGATAACCTTCAATCGCTGCAACCATACCGAGAAGCATGACCAGATCGGCCACGGTTCCAGATACGGTTCGAACAGTCGTGCAGAAGGCATTGAATTTGGCCCCGAATTTCCTGAGCATTGAATTTGTTTCCTTTCCCTTTGTATGTTTCTGGTTTGATGCTTAGATTTCAGGTCCTGCCTGTCTTACGTGTCCTGCTTGACATCCAGCCAGAATCGGGCCTTTTGCGCCTTATTACTGACCACGCAAAGTTCGCCGGCCTCTTCAAACCGATGTGCGTCAATACCAGTGGCGCCATGGGATTCTAGCCATTTATTGACCTTGGCCGCCAGTTCTGCAGGGACTTCGAAAGATTCACCCTCTGCCGTTTTGATGGTTTCCATGATTTCTTTTTCCTCCTCACTGAGATAAATTTCCGCCTGTTCAGGATCGTTCTGGTCATGCATTTTGACCATAGTCTTCTGGTTGAAAGGGTGTTGCGGGTGCTGCAGGAGATTGTCCAGACCCTTCATATGGAACGCGACGGCTTGGGGGTTAGTGTCGGGGTCCATTGCGCCTGCCGGGAGATTGGCGAGGAATTCGGCCTGGGTTTGAATTCGGGGTTCCTCGTCATCAGGGATACTGGCGAATTTGGGATCAATCGCCATGAGTTCGACAGGCAAAGGGGTGGGAAGATCTACAGGAGCGGGCTGAAGGGATTTTACCTCCTCGACTTCCTCGACCTGTTCAACCTCCTCGGCCTGCTCGACTTCCCTAACTTCTTTACCTGCTTGTTCTTTTTTAGGTCTACCCATTTATCCATACCTCTTCAGTTCAATTTGATGTTCAGTCCGGTTCGGCTGACAGAAATTTACCCACTCAACTTCAAGCACCTGGCCTGTAACACCCCTAACCTTACCATTATCCATCCAATCAAAGGAATGGGGCTTGACATAGGCGAGGGTTAAATGGGGGATGTAAGGGCGGATCTTCTCAGCGTTAGATGCCAAAGAAGCCAACCGAGCAGAGAGGGAGACTAGTTCGGGTGAGTGGACAGAAATATATAAAACGTCTTTGGTTCCGCCTTCCACTCCAGAGAAACGGTCGATTTTACCTAAGCTGAACCGAAACACTGGGAAGTCTTGAATAATTTTAGCTACTTTACCAAATACCCCGGGTTGATTTAAAATTCCATACCTGACCGTGATGTGAGCATTGTTTTCAGCTTCAAGCATGTTCTCTTTGGCCCATTTGAATAGTTCAGTCCGCGCCAATCGAACATTACCAGCCATGATTTCGGGGATTTGAATTTGGGTGGAACAGACTGAAGGCTTGGAATCAGGGACAACAAAAGCGGAGAGAAATTCATTCATCAAAGTTTATCCAATCGGGCTAGAGTTTCTTTCTGTTGGGCCGCATAAAATTCAGCGTTGGCGAGTGGCAGATATTTTTCATGGTCCTTACATGCCTTCCGGTATTGGTTGTTCCATTTAGCCATGTTGTCTTTCCATTGGCGAAGTTGCTTTTCAGTCGGACCGTTGGCGCCGAACATTTTCTTTAGAGATCTGGGTTTAATCTCCCAAAGCCTTAGCATCTCCCGGGAAGCAATTTCGCAGAGTTCACTGGCAGTTTTTTCGGTAGCAGGTGAGAGGGTGACCTGGTAATTAGCCATTATAAAAAATACCCATGAGGAATCACCACATCAGGCCCGGTAAATGGTTCAAAAATGTCCTGCTCCAATTTGTAGCAGCATTGGATCAAGGTTTGATTCGTCGCAGCTTTCCATTCAGGCCCAGGCTCTTGATCTGGCCTGAACGTCATCCCATAGATTTTCCCGTCGGCCGTGTCAATGCGCACCCGGTATTGAATTTCCTTAATGTTTCCAGGTTGAATGGTTAATTCCTGAGTGGTGATTTGAATGACCCGTCGACCTGCACGATTGCGAATGAAACCACCGGACTGAGGGTTATACCAGGAACCGGTGAGGATGAGATCTTCAGAAGATTCAGAATGGGGTTTAAGTTCAGGTGCAGATTGAGATTCAGGCTTTTCGGCTTTTACTTCAATTTCTTCCATTTCACTTCTCCTTGGCTATAAATTCATCATGGGAATGGGGTGCGGGTAAGCTGGATGTTTTTCATTACCCTTTAAAGTCCCGGGCCGTAGATCGCAATTATCATCTCCGTTATAGAGGTTGACTGTGATGGGTTCGATTAGGCTTGGTTCGATGTGGGCAACTTTCTCGCCGACCGGCCAGGGTTTAGGGGGACAGTCGAGGTTAAACCAGTCAAGTGGATTCAAGAAATTCATGACGGTTCTTTCCTTTACTCTAACCTGTAATCTAATATGACCATTTTCTGGTGCATGTCCTTCATGCTCTCCTTGGTGTAGAACCGAAAGTCAAGCTTCATCATTTCCGGGTATCTTTCAAAGAGGTCACGCAAGAAATTAATCACAATCAGGAGACTCGCGTATTTCTCGAACGATCTTCAGCTTTTCTTCATTCTTGGTCGCACCCAGGAATTCAATCATACCGTATTTGATTTCCTCTACCTGAGAGTTAATCATAATGGTTTCCTGGCGCGGCATCTTCCCCTGGCCGCAACAGAAAACCCTGGGCAGCAATTGAGCTTCGTCCAGGGTAATCTCCTCACCAGGCTGGTTTACATCATCCTTGCTGGGGGCGTAAATCTTTCTCCAGGGAATACCGTCCTCCTCATAGCTTTTCATGAGGGTTTCCTGATCGAATCCAAACATTTATACTGTCCCGCCTTTACGTCATCAGATCCGGGTCTTCTTTTGCCCGTAGGTCCGCTCTCATTCTGGCCCGCTCGATTTTATCCTTGGCTTCTCTTAAGACCTTGGCGAAATCAGCCTTTTTGGCTTTCTCCGGATTGGGCGGCATGCCAGCCTTCACCCTTGCATCCTGAGCGGCCGAACCCAATTCCCCCTCAACAGCTTTAGATTTATTCAGCAATGATTCCGGGTCTTTGGAGTATTTGGCCAGTTGCTCTTGCTGTTCTTGTTGCGCCTGGGTCCGTTCTTGCATTTGTTTTTGAGCAGCCAGATCGTCAGCTTCCCCTTCTTCCATTTTAATCTCAATACCGAATGAGCCTAGATACTCACAAAACACCCGAGAAGCAGCGTCCTGGGGAATGAGACCTTGCTGAATCGCGGCAGTTAAACCGGCGGCAAAGTTCTGGGTGGAGTTGGCTAATGATTCATATTTAGATCTATCCGGGTCACGGGAAGAGATTTTAATTCCCAGGTGCTCTTTTGGGATGTCGCCTAAGACCGGAGTTCGAGCGGCGATCTGAATGGCCAGTTTAAATTCCATGAGGAGATCAGCTTTAGTCTGCATTCGTCGGTTTCTAGCCCAGGCAAATACTGGAGTGACCATCTCTTCGGCGTTCGACTTATTAACATTTTCCGCATCACAAAACCAATGTTTCGGCAACCCCATCGAACCCCAGGCGATGTTAAATAAATTATCCCGTAACTCCGCCGTCTGAGCCACTTGGAGATCCGGGCAAATCGCGTTAACCTCCTCGTTCTCATTATGCACCCGCCATGTATTGGTTCTGGGAGGTTTAGCTTTTAATTTCCTGGCATAATCATCAATGGTATCCGGGTCAGCGCCAGTTAGCTTAACATCCCAGATAAACCGCATGAGCATCTGGGCCCGCTCGACATCAGTAAAGAGGGACTGATCATGTGCGTCGATCCATTCAATAGTTGGGGTGAGATCTGAAATGCCCCGAGACTGGCCGCCTACCCGATTGACAGCCGTATAAAATGCATCCCCTTGGATGTCGACATTGTTTAGGCCTTCAATTTCGGACAGGTCGGAGCAGATTTCCAGGTGCAGCTTTGAATTGACAGGGAACATGCCAGACTGAAGATGGATACCAATCGGCCGTTCATAGTCCCAGGGATCCAGGGAAATGGTCTCAATTAACTCGGGCAGAATCATCCCGCATCTAAACCGGGACTGGATAAACTCCCCCTCCATGTTGCCGATCTTCTGTGCCATAGGAGGAACGCGACGGACTTTCTCGCCGCAAACGCCTAGATCTCTTTCCCTCTGATTGCCCCGATCCCATTGATTGTACTGCCAGTGATCGTCAATAACAGCTTGCACCCGTTTGGCGTATTTGGGATTGGTGGAGGTAGGTTCGATCTTGAAACCTTCCGACATGATCATATCGGTCCGGATTTGCATGCCGCGAGAGGCGAGAGGATTTGTTGAATTTAGCCAGCGGGCTCTTCTGGTGACATTTAATCTGACATCACCAGAGAAGTCTAGGAGCGATTGGTTGAGAGATCTGAATCCATTCGCCTCAAGATACATGGAGAGACCTGGCATGGTCGGGGCGGCTTCTATGAGGTGCTGAATGGATTGATGGAGAGACCGATTATCAATACTGGTTGGGCGGCCGTATTCGTCGCGATTCGTGACAGGGCGAAATCCTGAATCCCCATCTGAGGCATGGTGACGAACAGGGGGAAGGTCTTCATTGTCGATTTGAATTGACTGGTTATCCTCGGGCGCCGTATGAAATGCGTTAAACCCTACTTCACGAGGGGCTGGGGATTTGGAAAACCATTTGAGAGGGTTAAGAGAGAACATCCAGTTTCAGATTCATTGGGCTGAATTGGATTGCATTTAATTTAAACTTAATGAAAAGGAAGAAGCCCAAACGATTGTCGTCGTTCAGGCTTCTTGGGGGGGGTGCGTATGAGCCCAGGGATGAACTAAGGAGACCTTGCTAGGAGTATGCATTTCCCGGTTGGTCCGGTTAGGTCCTGCTAAGTTTTGTAAAATTTTGCAGGTCTTTTGTAGATCTTTTGCAGGTCTTTAACTGGCCGCCCAGGGGATGTATTTGGCTTTGTCGGGCTGCCTGGGGTGATTGATGGGGACACGACTTTCCTTGAGCAGATTCTTTTCACTCGACGGAGAGGTGAGCAGATCCTTCTCTTCAGCGGTATTGTCCACATCATCGAATTTACCATCCAGGGTATCTTTTACCGGGAGGTCATCGCCAGTCGAGTTGGGGGATTCAGTCTTGGCTGGAGCAGATTTGGATTTAGCTTCTGCCTTTTTCTTGCTCTCCTCTTCCTCGTCCGCTGCGTCCTCCTCGTCCTCACCATCGCCATCATCTTTGGCGGCCTTTTTGTCTATGGCCTTCTGAATAAACGCTGGCATCTTACCCTCATTCAGCGCAGAATTGTCAGAGGCGGTTTTAGCGTTGTTCTCTTTGGCCTTTTCCTTGCCGGTGATCTCCTTGCCGCTCCCCATGTCATCATCAGCGTTTTCCAGGCTGGAGATTCGCGCGACCAGACCGGCGGCTTCAGAGTGGATTTCTGCTAGGCGGGAGGCAGCTTCGGTTTTGGATAGTTTGGAGAAGTCGAATTTGGGCTTGTCGGCTTCCGTCTTGTCCGCGAATGGATTAGGTTTTGCTTCCTTGCTCTCCTGGATAAGATGAGACATACCGGCAGATTCGGCAAAAATTCCAAGGATGGATTCAGACATAATAGCCTCCGATTCGTTTAGTGATTTCTTTAAGTCATAATATTCGATTGTTGCCAGTTTGGCTTTTTTCTGGAGTTCTTCTATTTTAAGCCGAGAATCTTCAGACATGTCCCCTTTGCCAAACTTGGTTTTTCTGGCATTTCTGACATTCTCAACCGCTTTGTCCATTTTGACATAAAGAGATTGAAGCTTTTTAGCCTGGTCTGGAGTGGTGGATTCTGTGACCCGATTTGTTTCTTGACCAGATCTAAACGCTTTCCATTTTCTCTTAATCTCATCTTGAGCCTTAGAGAATACTTCAGTCATGGCCAAGGTAGAAAGCGGGTCGATCAGGTCTTTTGTATCCCATCCAGCCCCGGCCTGTTTAAATTCCCTGGATGCTATCTTTTTACCACTAGCCTTCTCGGTAACGTCCACTCGCCATTTGTTATCCTGGCCGATCTGGGTGGACTTGATGAGGTAGTCGGCGGGGTTTGTAGAGGATTCGGTCATGTCAAATGTTTCGCTTTCCTTCAATCCGGCCGGGATAATCTTCTTCCAGTAATTCTCCACCTTTGCAAAGGCGGCTTTACTTGTCTTGAATTCCTCTTTTTTGTCGTCATACTCGGCAGTCACCGGGTAATCAGTGTTGACAGTTCCCAGGTCCCGGCCGTTGTAGCTATCCTTGCCGTTAAAGGTGAGGAAAACATTGCCGCCCCGGTTATGCCATTCATATTTGCCGGTTTTGCCATGGAAGCCAGGTTCGGCGGAAGCTTCAGCCATTTCTTCCGTGACTTCGGATTCGCTCTTATATCCCTTGGCTACCCAGGGACCCTGAACTTTACCCGGCTTGGTGTTTTTGTCGATAATGGTTTGAAAGTTGAATTTGAGCGCGGAGGAAAGTTTTTTAATCTCTTCCGCGCTGGGCATTTTTTGCTGACGTTCCATGGCGATCAGATCCGGCTGGCTGATTCCGGTTGCCTGAGAGAGTTCCGGAGTAGTCATCATGTGATCTCTTCGGTGAGCAGAGATAGCCATAGCCATTTGCTCGGCAGTTTTATCGCCTTCCACTTTAATGAATTCCACTGTGGCCTCCTTAAAGTGAACTGGAGCAGCCATATTTGCCGAATTCCATCCATCAGACCAGGCTGACATCATTTGTCCCGGTCTCTTATCTCCTACTGGCCCAAAGTTACCAATTAAGGTTTTCAGGTCAGGATCAGAGATGGGAGCGGCAGGCTTCTTTTTGCTGAATGCTGCCTTACCCAATTCCCGGGCCTTCGAGAGTTCCTCCTTAGAGGCGCCTGTCTTACCCTCTTGAACTGGCACACCATTTTTCATAGATACAGAAGCAGCCGTTTCAGCCTCAGTTGTTCCAGGTTCATTTTCCTGCTTTTCCCCCGACCATTTCTTATCCATCCAGGTGTTAATGGCATTCAACGGAACCCCAGATTCTTTCGCCACCTGTTCCCGAGTCTTTCCTGAGTCCAGATGTTTCTGAATGGCCTCTTTGACCTGGTAATTAGGAGCCTTATGATCAACCCCTAATCTAGCTCTTCCTTTAGGCCCGTTCGCATCTCCTTCGAGCAGCGACGAGCCTTCATTAAAATAACCGGTGATACCCCTGGGCTTGTCTGTGTTGGGTTCAAAATTGTCAGGGATGGGAGTATGCGGGGAGAATTGCTGAGAGTAACTGGGAGTCTCGTGGTAAGCCTGGCCAGTATTGGATTCACTCAGCATACCCCGGCCAAACCCTACCCCACCACCAGACTTAGCACCCATCTCCCGGTAACCCTGGGGATCGTCCACCTTGGTTCGATCTGGGTCGAAGGAGATTAGCGGTTTGCTGGGATCAGATTTTGCCATGTCAGTCATGGCGGTTTGAAAAATACTGAATGCTTCCGTCGCATCCTTGGCCTGGAATGAAGCTTTAGTTGAGACCGGAGCGCATTTGTGGAAAAACACCCAGTTGCCGCCACCCAGATCTTCAAACACCCAGCCGTTAGATTTAGCCGCGTTCATGTCCCGATTGGTATACATAATCTGGTTAAAGCTGGCATCAGTCCGGTTGGCTTCTCGCAATTCCTGGCAGACCGATTCCTGACGAATAAACAGCCGACCTGAGAAAAGGTTAAGATCAGGCATGTCATTTTGTCGCACAGGAGCAGAGAAGAAGGTAGATCGACTATGCACACCCATCGCCCCGGCAGGTCCCTGTCCATACAAGACATACGGGTTTTTACTGGCCTGGGGATTTTGCCGCATTCGAACGGAAGTAGGGTCGGTTCCCAGATATTGGAATGTCTGAGCGGGTTTAGCCGGTAGAGGGTGTGTATACAGGAGGGTGGGGAGTCTGTCTTCTTGTCGCATAGAGGAGGAATTAGGGGGTGGGAAGGAGTGGCCCTTTATTCGGGTCTTATTTAACCAGAGAAATCAAGCCAGATACTCCGGGCAGACCATAATAAGTTTTCCTGTCATTGGAGCGGGCCGCCACGATTTTACCATCAATGAGAAGTTGACGCAGAACATTCACAGCGGTTCCTCGACATTCTGGATTCGGGAACAGGGAGCGAAAAGAGAATAGTTTATTGGCATGGATTTCGGCGTTTAGGATATTTAAAACATGCTCCCGGTAGGATTCCCTGAGAGCGGCGGATTGCTTGGCCCATTTCTCGGTTAATTCGTGCATAAAGCATTCGGATTATATTTTACTGGCATGTTGAGCGGGAAAGTGAACGGGTCGACTTTTTCTCCTCTGATCATGGCCGTTATGCGATTGGCCGCGAAGATAGGGAGTTCTCCAGAAAAGTCTTCCCATCTATCCTTGGTCTCCACCCTGCCTGACCAGGCAAAGACCCCCACTCCCAAAACAACTATCGGGCGACCTTTGAGGGTTCTAGTTACGGCGCGGAAGACGGGGCATGATCTTGTATTGCGAGGATTGCCCTTGATTATGTCTTCTTCGGTGACTGAGATTTCAATGATCATGGTTTGTCCAGGTTTTTCTGCAATCGAATAACCTCATCTAAGGGGGTGTCGTCGGCCACTTCCAGGCAGTTGTAAAATCTTGAATGATCAGTTAATGGAGTCCATGGAGTGAATTCCTGGTTCTCATCTATAAAAGCCCGGTATTGAACAAAGGTTGCATCCCAGGGATCTAGCCGTTTCTGAATTACTCGACGGACGAAGTGACGTTTCTCTGTATCTGGACTTGGGGTTTGTAGGTATATTCCAGGAGGAACAGGAGTTAAATTTGGAGTTACATTCGTATTAATTTTACAGCTTGACCCAACCCCGCGAGTAGGAGGTTTAATTTCCTTGTCTCCCACTATGGAATTAATGGTGAGCAGGTCGGAATTAGAAAGCGTTCCGGTAAGTTTGGGACCATCTCCCTCCTTTAAAGTGGTAGAAAAATCATACTTTTCATCTCGTGACTTGGCCGTTAATTTAGGCGCAGGATCCATGGCATGAAAACTGGTTTGATTCTCAATGAATTGCCTGAGAGTTCCAATCCGGTCAGCATCAGTCATGTATCCATTTTGAACCATGAGGGAAAGGTCTCGCATTAGGAATTGAATCTCAGACATGGGTTCCGGTTCAATCCTAGATATATTGGATGTATTGGCCAGACTTCTCTTCATGTCGATCAGTTCAGCCAGGATCGCCGCATGAGCATCCCGGTTATACTGCATGAAGTCTTCCACCGCTTGTTGATCCTTATCGAATTCAGCAGAAAGCAATTTGGCATTTTTCTCATACTCAGCTTGCCAGGAGAGGATCTTCTCTAACTGAACATTCGTGGCCGCCATGTGGACTTTATTGCCAGCGATTGAAACAGAAAGTTCGTTAAGGTCTTTTCTCTGAGAAGTAAGTTTGTCAAATGCGCCCATGATTCCGGTTCCATCATTTATGACCTGAGCAATAGAGGTCAAGGTATCAAGAATGGAATCAATATTATCCTGGCTTATTTCATGCGAATCAAGCCAGGATTCATTTTCGCCATTCTCATCCAGGATTCGGCGTAAAGTGTCAACGGGTTTATGGGCATAATTATTCCTCTCCTCCAGGTTCCGAGCCAAATCAAGAAGGGTGGTGATTTCTCGAGATGCTTGAACAGCAAAATTTGTCCATGCAGTCTCCAAATCACCCTGGCCCATTACCTTTGGAGTCGCGGAACACTTAGCCAAAAACAGCCGACAGTCAGGGTTCCATTGAACGTTAGGGTTAAACAGTTCATTCAGCATTTTCCAGGGTCCGTTTATTGTGTCGTACGTTTTGTCGGCGTAGACCGTGGCTTGGATTTGAATTTCTTTGAGACCTAGTTTTTCGGCTTCAGGGAGGCCAACGGTTTCCATGCCGTTTTGAGTGACGCGCAGGAGTTCAGTGTTAGGTTCATTTTTGCTTAAAATTACATCCTGCCACTCCTCAACAGAAACAGAAGGAATGCCCTGGGTTCGGCCAGATTGTTTATACTGCTTCATCTCCTCAGCAGTCATTCCGAACTTTTTCAAATCCTCTAAACCCAAACCCTGGCCAGCAATACGATCCACGGCCATGTATTTAACGTCCCCTTGCTCTTCCATTACTCTTCCCCTTCAATATGCCGCCTAATTTTGCCGACCTGCTTTTCTATTTTTCCCAGCCAGATGGAGATTTGCTCGCAGTCGACATCGGTAAATTCCTGGTCTTCCCCGTTTTCATCCAGGAATTTCTCCAGCCGCTCATATAGTTTGGCCTGCTCTTGTCGGGATTCAATCAGCCGGGCCTCAAGCTTGGCATACTCTTCCCGGGAAACGAATTTGCCTTCTATCTCTTGTCTCACTCCTCGAGCTTGTCTGGCCTGAGATTGGGAGTCGGATCGGATTGCGTTGTCTCGTTCAATGATCAGGCTTTTGTTTCGGGAGAACAGTTTAAGGATCAGTTCGGTCCGCATGTTAGGCGCCATGATGTCATTAATCAGGAGCCTCTGCTCTCTCATGGTTAATTCGTCCATTTTGCCTAAGAACCCAGAGAAGTCACCGAAGATCATTCCGTCTGGTTGATCGGCGGTTGAATCTATGGCTTGTTTGTTAAGGTTGAAAACTTGTGCCTTGTCTTTCATCTACTTGTTCCCCTCGACAATGAAGCCGTATCGCTGCATTAGAAACATGAGACAGTTTAAACGTTCAGATTCCAACAAGGCATCCAGGAGTTCCCCGGTCCGGTTGGTAATGTCGGTGTAGGTGTAGGATTGTTTGACATTTTCGTCCAGGATGATCTTGAGTCGGTTATTGGAATTGGTTAACTGGATATTCTCTCGCGCCACTTCTTTATGTTTGAGTAATTCGGCGTTTTCTTTAATCAGCTTGGCCTTTGACTCTCGCAATTCTTGAAGGTCTTTGCTCTGGGTGACATGAGATTTCTGAAGGGCGTTTAATCTCAATAAGAGGACATCTTTGTTTTCCCAGTCGCCGTCCTCTTTCAGTCTGGCGCATTCTTTTTCCAGCCTGGTTATCTCTCGAATGGCAGCCTGATTGTTGTCATTGGCGAACTTTAAGCTGTCAATCAGTGATCTCGGGTCTACATAAGTTTCCGCCTGGATTGAATCCATATACTGTTTTTCTCCCTTAGCTTTATTACCGCCTACCGCCGAACAATCCGCCCGACCTCAGCCCAACCTCCTCAGATTCATCCTCATCCTGATTAAACCTGCTTGGACCCATTCCTAAACTGCCTCTTCCCGTGCCGCTCAACCCCCCACCTATTCCCGACCCGTCCTCACTATCACTATCCTGCTTCCCGTCCTGCCCATCATCCCCCGAACTGCCATAGGCCATAACCTGCCTGATTTTATTCAACCCCTGGGACATAGAATCGACCTGGTCATCATTCTGAGCTTTTGGGAATGCGCCGACTTCAGGCAGGAAATAAAGTCCCACCCAATTATTCTGCGGGTATTTCTTGGCGTTCGGATCGGGGATATAAACCTTCCTGGCCTCGCACATGGGAGCGATAGACCGGGCCCGAGCTTCCTTGGATCCTTTGGGAGTAATCGCCACAACACAGGGGATCTCTTTTTTCAAGTCGGAAATCAGCGCTGGACCGTTTGCTTTATCCTCCACGCCAACACAGTAAATTTTAGGCCACTTATCCCAGAGCGCGCGGATTCGTTTCCTGGCCTCCACATATTCCCATTGGCCGCGTATCTGGTCCATGAGGTAGTAATCGGTCCCGAATCTACACCAGACCTGAGCCACGACGTATGAACCTGAACCGTCAGTAGCGGTTGAGCCGAAGTTCATGTCGACGGAAATAATAGATGAAGTAGCGGTTGTGTAATCGGGCTGCTGACTGGGTGTATAGTAAATAAACCAATCCGGATTGAACACACCACCATCAGAGGGAATGGGGTTTTGCTGGATTTGAGCGGCGAAGGCATACCCACCCAGGGAGATGCGTAATTTGTCCATCTCCTCGCGGTTGAATCTGTCTGGCCAGAGGAGTTGATCTTTCTCGGTTCGCGGGTCAGTCCAAATAACAGTGGAGCAGCGGTTCTCTGGTTCAAATTCACCGGGTAATTTCAGGTGGATATAGCTGTCTCGTAACCCGCCGATTAAATCCCCACAATGACCCCTTTGAGCGATGACAATATTACAACCGGACTGGGGATTGTTTAAGCGGGTAGATAAGACTTCACTGTGTTTTTGCTGAACCTTGAGGCGATCTTTAAGTGAGTGGATTTTACCTAGATCGTTCAGATCGTCGCAAATAATGAAATCAGCGCCGTCACCGATGATAGTGCCATTTAAGGAGGTGGAGAATCTAAAGCCGCCCTTGGTGTTGTCAAAGCGGATCTTGGTGTTTTGATCTCCCGTTAATTGATAAACTGCCCCCCATCGCTCTTGATACCAGGGAGACTCAATTAGCCTTCTGCATCTAACACTGTCCCGGATGGTTAACGCATGAGCATAGGCAACCGTCATGAACTTGGCGCCTGGATGTCGAGTCCAGACCCATGCTGGGAATAAAACACAGGCGATGGTGGATTTACCATGGCGAGGCGGGATAGAGATGGAGAGGTCACGGATTAGGGTATTTTCAGGGAGGATGTAGAGTGAGGATAAGCAGGCAGAGAATAATTCAGGTGAGGTGATGGAATCTAATGGTTTGCCGGTTTTTGGATCGAATTTAAATACCGGGGTTTCTAATGAGATGCCATATTTGTTTATCTGGTCCGCTTCCTGGGCCGCTCGCTGTTGAGCATGGAGCACTTCAATCCGCGCATTAGACTTTATCCAGGATTCATAAACAGCTTGAAGGTGGAGAGCTACTGCGTCAATGTGTAAGCCTTCAACTAGGGGTGATGCAGGTTCGATAATGTGCCAGGCTTGACGGATGAATTCCCGGAAGTCGGATTCAGCGAGTTGAGTAAAGACTTGCTGAACGTCAAGGGTGTCTAAATCATGGCCGGTGGGGATGAAGGGGGAGAGAGTGAGTTCAGGGGTAACTGGTTCTTCTGGTTTTTCTGGTTCTGGTATCTGCCCTGATAACGCCATTTGCAATTCAAGAACCAGGGGGTCGTCAGCGTTTCGGTACCTGGCCTCAACCTCCAGCATTTCAGGAGATTGGTCGTACAGCATCCTTCTTACATCAAACGGTTTGTCTGGATCGAGAGTATAGGCTTCAGGGAGGTAGCCATGGGAGGTCATCTCGTCCAAGAGTTGCTGAGTCTTGGCTTCTAATCGGGCTATACGTTCGGCGGCAGTCATAGTTCATCAATCAATACTTTAATGTTAAACGGTTTATTGAGAGGTTTGCTTGGGATGATTGGTTTGTTTGATTTTTAAACTGTTGCGATTTACCGGAGACCGATTTAAGGTTTAGCAGAATACAATTGGGTCTTTAATCCTGGTTTTATACTCAATAATTTTCCCGTTATCCCAGTTTGGCATGACATCCTTATTCTTATTCCCCTGGTGATTTCTTAACTGCCAGACTTCTCCGCGCCAGTCGCAATCCAGACAGGTGGCCCGGTTGGTATTCTTGCCCATTAAACAGCCGCGAGTGGTTTGCTCAATCGCTTCGGAATAACACTCAGGGCAGATCTCTTCCTTGTCGGGGTCTTTGTTGATTAATCTTTTTTCCACATATTCAACTTCCATGTATTCATGGTAAACGCCGCATGAACAATCCAGGCCACGAACTGAAACTCTCTTATCCCATTGAAGCGGGTTCATGGTATTGGACAGGTATTGATTGTAAGCTAAATCTCTGTCCTTATAGGCGCGAGGGGCGAGGTAGGTAAAAATGACCTGCTTGAGATCTGTTTGTGAAATGGCAATACAAGGTGAGTCGGCTACCGGGCTGGATTCATTATAAGTTTTAATGGCGTCGAACATGCGCTGCCGGTCAAGATTCTTATCCTTTGACTGTTTG
>OFRG01000039.1_pt1 | contig 47392 bp, 116 predicted proteins | sample 1543071 | NCBI WGS metagenome assembly OFRG01 (sample SAMN07774222, study PRJEB24372) | wastewater metagenome | isolation source: WWTP Verbania (Effluent) | place: Italy: Verbania | collected 2015-12
TTTCTGATCACCGCGTTTTGTCTGATTGCGCTCTTGTTAGCAGCGTGCCATATGGTGGCACCAGACAGCTAGTTGAGAGCGCTGTGCTATCTTGCGCATTATACAGATAGTAGATGCGCTCGTCTGTGCTCGATGTGATCAGCTTGAATATGATTCTAGGTGACACAAACTCTGATTCTTTGATCAGCAGATCTCCTGGCGTGATCATCTCTGTCACTCAGCTCTGCAAATCAGATCGCCGATGTCAGATCTGTTGTGAGCAGTTCCAAAATGGAACTGCGAACCTGTGTAGTCTGCGCGATCATATATGTCAGTTCTGACAAAGAGATATGAGATCACGCGCTCGCTGCTGACGCACAGTCTTAGATCTATTGATGTCGATCTGTCACAGTAGAGTTCGTCAGCGAACAGATCTCCAGACAAGAATCTTTCGGTCATGACACTCTCTCAATCAGATCACCTAACTTAGCGCTTGTGTGAAACTCAAATGATACCAAAAAGCTCTGACCTATGTATTGTTCATATGACGGAGCAAAGATGTATAGTATTTGTGTCGTGCTAGAAACACACAGCCTGAGATCTGTCGACTTTTTTACATAGTAAACATCAGAAGAAAACAGATCTCCGGGTAAGAACTCTGCTGACTCAGTCATGACACTCTCTCAATCAGATCACCTAGTGAATCGCTTGCGTGAAGCTCAAGTGAGATCACGAAACTTTGACATGCATAACGCCCGCTTGCTGGCGTGAAGATGTACAACGTTTGTGTCACGCAAGCAACGCACAACCTGAGATCTGTTGATTTGTCTGTTTCAGAATCAATGTCAGAAGAAGAAAACAGATCACCCGGTTGAAAATCGATCTGATCACTCATCTGTCACTCTTCTGATCAGATCACCCATACACGGGTGCAAATTGTTTGTGATCACAAACATAAACTGTTTCTGTTTAGCACCGATACTGACAAAAATGAACAAGATGTTCTCTTCGCACGTGATGCACAATCTGAGATCGACACATGGTTGCTGATTGTAATAAAAATCAGACGCAAACAGATCGCCTGGCTGATAGCGAGTTGATCAGTCATGTAAAGCAGCTCTATATAGCACAACGTCGCAGATCTTTTCTGCCAATCTTCTAGATTCCAGATACGTCACAGGTGATGACGACACGACTATAGTTGCGCTCGCCGAGTACCGCGCCCAGGCGCTGCAGCAAGCAAACAGATCACCTGGTTTTAGATCTCGTGCTTTTTTATTGTTCGCCATGTAAGCATCCTAAGACAATCAGTACCAGAGACGATCTTGATATCATCAGTCGCAGACGAGAATCTGACAGCTGTGACAGCTGACCTGTTCTCTAATAAGATGATGATGGTCACAGTGTGAGTTCTGCTAAGCACAACAGAATCAAACGATTCTGTGTATAGATCACCGGGTTTCATGCCGTTTGATCTTTAAAGAGATAGTGCGATAACGATATCTCTCGCATTTATATAATCTTGACTCATCGCTAACAGTTTTGGGTGCGTGACGTCTGAAGCGATCAACACGCAATTTCTGTCAGAAGACGTCAATATGAAACCAAGTTCGATCCAACGCTCAGTCTGCAAGACATACAGATCACCGGGAGATCTTTGAACAGATTTTTGCATGTCACTCTGCCGACACTCTCTGACCGTTTCCAACACGTGGCAGACCAGATGTGTGAATGATCGAAACGTGAGAACTACAAGCTAAGATGTAACACGTGGGCTGAACTGCTAGCGTCAGCCTGAATATCACGCCCGAGATGTCACTGTTCTCTATGATAAGATCGCCAGGTGCGAAAAGTTGTGTCATGATCGCTCTATCAGAGGCAAGCTTCTGCTCTCATTGTTGCTTGACCAAGATCTTTGTCAGTGATACTTAGTTCACTTGCGTCAATGAGCGAGATCTCAGATCTAAACACCAAAACGTAAATCAGTGGCGACTGAGTCAATATCAGTCGCATGGTGCTCGGTGTCAGATCGCTGCTGTCTACAAACAGATCTCCCGGGATCAGCATGTCGAGCTCCAGATCTTCCTGCCACAATCTCTAAGAAGCATAGTAGATTTGTTTACAACGTAAAAAGTTGTCTGATCTACGAGCTTTCTGATCAGAAGATAATGATCATGACTCAGCCAGAGTCTGACGTAAAGAATGTCTTGAATCTCATCCTTCACATACAGATCTCCTGGTGTGACGTCTTGCATGTTTCACTCTTCAGAGCAGACGCTCGACAAGACAGTCCAATAGGGAAGATCGTCTTCTGATCGATCAAGCGAAGTTATGAGCTGCCCGCTGCTATTGATGACAATGTAATCAATTCGCTCTCCAATACCGAAGATCAGTCTAAAAGATTTTTCTGTAGCGCGACACAGATTTCCAGGAACGATGGAATCAACTTCTATCAATGGTAAGGATCTTGCCATCAGATTATTTCGAGAAGATGATCGCGTTCTGATTATTCATAAAGCAAAGCATCGCATAACTTCTCACCAAAGAATTGAGGCGCGGTCTGCACCCAGACAGCTGTGAAATTGCGCAGACCTGATTTCCACACTATGACAGACTGTAATGGTTCGCGAGAGAACACAAGATAAAATGAGATGCCAGCTCTGCTGTCAAGGCAGAGCAGATCACCAGGTGTCAGATCTGACTCAATCATTCTGTTTCAGAGATCTTTCTTGCTGAAGAATTTATCAGAAAGCTAGAATTGAATCTTGTTTGTGCCGTGATCTTGCTGAGATCAGCTGCGAAAAAAATGCGACTAAAAATATACGATATTCTGTCAGACGATGAGAATATGAGTCGAATGCGAGTCTCGGCTCCCGTCTCAGCTTCCTCAATTGAGATATTCTCTATAAACAGATCGCCCAGCGCGTGATCTGTGACCATGATTCATCTTATCATTTCTTTTGTTAGAATTGCACTGTTTGTAGATCTTTTTCGCCGACTCTCACTAAGATCTTATCTGGTTCAGCACATAACATGTCGCTGTCTTCATAGACGCGAATAGCGTGAAAATATCTCTCAGTGTCGTGCTCAAGCCTGTCACGCCATGCAGCGATGTATGTTGATTTCTTTGTCGAGATGATGAATCTGAATGAATGTTCACCATAGAACAGCAGATCTCCAGGTCTACATCTCATCAACGTGTCTTTTCACGCGATCTTTTGACCAAGATCACTTTGCATGACCTGCGCCACATCCCAGATTGTTATGCAGATCTCTTGTCGCAAATTGTCATATTCTACGCGAATGTACGTCATTTCTTCTTTTTCTTCTGATTCACCTGACACGATCAGTCTGTAATAAAAATACCGACATCTGTCGAAATACGTGACATACAGATCACCTGAAAGCACTTTATGATCAGACATCTTGCCCTTAGATCACTATTCGCTGTCCGTATCTGTCTCGCCTTGGACCCATGTTAGAAGCTCTTGCTTTGAGCTTCTGCTGAATCCAGATCCTAGCTGATGCAAAAGCTGCAGCTTTGTCTTCTGCAGATACGTTTGGATCGTTCATGATCTCTTTTGCGTATGACGAACAACCTCGTTCATGTCCCGCCCACGGATCTCGCGATCGCGTGATGATCGCTTTTGTGTTGATCGGCGGAGCGAGATGATTGCCACACTCTTTGCATCGATGCAGATCGCGTGTTTTCATGTTTCTCTGCTGTGTTCAGATGTCAGATGCAAGCGTCTGATCGCTGTCACGAAACCACGCTTGCTCGTGTTTGCTGTCGCGAATAACGTGCACGATCCTGCTGAATGTGCCATCTTGCATAGCGACAAGAAATTCATAACTTTCACGTGAATTCGCTGTGATCACGCAGAGAAACTGACGTGAATCGTTGAAATAATCGAAGACATTTATGAACAGCTTGCCTGACAGTGTCTGATCAAGCGTCACGCTCTGCACAAGACTGATCTGATTTGTGATATCTGTTCATTTGCGAGCACTTCAAGCACTGGGACACCTCGACTTATCTTTGCAGACTCTGGAGCTGATATGAGCATCGTCAGATATCTTGTCCATTGCGCTTCAGCAGAGATCAAGATCATGAGCTCTGTGAAAGAAAGATCTGTTCCATAGGTCAGAAAGAGCAGCGAACCAGGAGTCTCTTGTTCAGATGTCATGCATCAGCTCATCTTTGTAAAAGACTGTCGACATTGCATCTTTTAAAGTCGCAGTCAGACACGGTATGTTTAACCAGATATAAGTCACACCAAAGTCACTGTTTGTTGCGATCATGAAATACATGACATCTGTGTTTTTTACACCCAAAGAGAACAGTTGACTCGGGTTTGGAAAAGCGCGGTGACTTATCTCTAACGTGAGCGTCTGCTCGGCTACCATATCACTCTTCCCAACGACCATTCTGGTATGAGAATTGTTTTTGTTGTGATCGCGCATGACTTTGACTCTGCAGTTATCGCGATCAGTGGCCCGCCGCAGCACACTATCGTCAGTCGCAGACGTTCTTTTGATAGCGGTTGACAGCGCAGTTCACCAGGTGTCATGTCAGCCCACTGATATCTTGCCAGTTAAACAGAGATCTAGATAACGTGTTGCGAAGTGTCACTGAACCATTTATTGAGCAGACATACACATATTCTGTTTTGTTTGCGATCAAGAATCTCAAAATCACGTCACCTGTGAGCGCGTCAATCACGAGCCTGCCTGGCATCAGATGATCATGGAGTTGTCGCTGGGATATCACGGCTAATTCATTGTGACACAAGTTTGTGCCATCTGTCGCTGAATGCAGATAACATTCTGTCGAACACAATGAATGTTTCACTTGACTGCAGCAGCGCCACATAACACGAGTGATCGTGCGCATCAACGATGATCAGACGCAGCTGTTTTGTGTGATTGAGAAACAGCTCACCAAGTTTGTCTAACTCACGCATCATCATCTTACAGATCTGATCTTAATCTGATGCTTCGGTGCTTTGCACACTACTCAGCTCAGTGTCAAGACGAACGTGATCAGAAAACGCTGGGCGATAATATGTTACATTTGGAATCACGCTGAATGATGCTTGTATCAAACCAACAATGATATACGTGATGTTATCATCGTCATGCGCGCAAATAAATCGAAGAGTCTTATTTCTATAGAAGATGTCACCAGGTTTCACAGAGAGCTGTCTCCCTTTGACAAAAGATCAGAATCTTCTATTATGAGATCTGACAGATATCTGTTTGGTTTCGTGATACCAGCGCAGCCAGCTGATGCCCAACAGTAATGCTCTATCGCGAAGCAGTCAGCTGCTGAGACGATGATCGCGCATGATCCGTTTGTTTTCCCGATGTCACCGGGTTTTTCGATCAGATCTCCGGGAGAGATGTAATCAGTGTCGCGCAGAGGGATGTTTTTCATGTGCAGATCTCTCGCAGCATGACAGTGCGATCAGATAGCTCTGCGTCAAGAAATAGCAGATGTAATCTCTGATCAGATGCATCTGTGCAGACTGAATAAGCTGTCAATCTGTCGTTCTTGATCATGACAATTGCGACAAGGTAGAGCGTGATGCTAGATCCAGATCCACATCCGACAAGCAAGCCTGGAATTACATCGCAGATCTTCATAGATCACTGCACAGCTGCAGCCACTGCGCTTGGCTCATCGCATCTGTCAGCTGGTCGCACATAACAAAACGATATTTTGCATGACGAGTGAGATATCTCACTAGACACATAGTGAAACACACAGTGCCGTCTGCTTCAATTATGAATACAAGATTATCATCTGCTGTGTAAAACAGATCTCCAGGAGACACTGCTTTCATTCTTGCTCTCCCGTAACTAACAGGACATCACCTTTCAGTGATCCGACACCAAAGCAAAAGCCGCCATCAATGAATGACGCAACATGTCTCACATTTTCTTTAGTTGCTACAATGACGCGCGCTCCACGATAGATGCCTCTTTCATATGAAGAACGCACTAACGCAGCGTACATCAAGAAGATCTCACCTTTAGCTGACAAGATCAAGTCACCAGGAGACGCTGCTCTCACTTTGTTCTCCTGAAGCTAACAGCGTGTCGCAATTTAACAATCGAGCGCTAAGATCGTAAAACGACACTGCGTCTTGTTCTATGCACAGCCATTTTCCTGTCTCGATATTCTCACGCACAAATGCCGCATAGATCAAAAAGATCTCGCCATCAGCTGATAGGATGCAGTCACCAGGCGAGGCGCATCTGTCTCGAGAGTGAGCATTCATGATGAATAGATCTCGATGTCACCTTTCAGTTTCATCTGATGCACGATACACATCTCGACTGAATCGCCACTTATGACTAGCCACAATCCAGCTTGTAATTCATTTCTCGCGCTTTCACACGCGAGCCACAGATCATTAGAATTAGACAAGAAGCAGTCACCGGGTGACACTGTGTTTTCATGCGCCTGTTTCAGCATCTTATGATCTCTTCATCACGCATAGCAGTCGATGACACTGCGACTCTTCGAGAAAGTCTGACACATCTGTCACTGTTTGAAGCCATGACAATCTGGGCGTGCTCATCTCTCGCTGGCGCTAATCTAGAGCCAGATCTCCCGACAACGATCTGCAACATATCGCGATAGATGATCAGATCACCAGGGAGCAAGAACACAACCATGCTCGCATCTCCAAGATCTCTACGACAGTCTTGTGACTTCTACGTAATGCGTCGCTGCGACCTGATGCGTGATAAATTTCACGCTGTTATCACTCAGAACGTGAATGGCCCGCACGTATTCTTTGTGTTCAAGACGCTGATCGTCAAAGCTAGATCTCTCTAACACAATCTGAATTGATACGTAGCTGATTATCAGATCTCCCGGGATCAGAAACATCAGAGCGCATCACTGAGAGACAGTCCACGCTCGACGAAATGATTCCAGATCTGTTTCACGACAAGATTTTTCTTGCGCCAGTTGATTCCCATGACCAGAGTCTCGCCATCATCTGTCTGTGATCTCTGGATGACTATCACCAGTGACATCCCGCAGCTAGTCGACACCTTTTCAAAAGGCTCGACAAGTGATCCCGGATTTTTCACGAGTCACTCTCCACTGATCACAGTATAACACAATCAGTGAAACTTTGCACAGCTAATTTTGAATCTATTGGTATACTGGTATAACCAGTGTCTGGTTACATTCTGTGAAGGTGATCTAGGGCGGTTATGGGATACAGAGGAGTGGCTGGATCGATTGATCTGAGGGCTTCTCGAGGGCTGTTGTTGCAGCTTGTCGGTGCTTCGGCTTGAGCATCTTGCCGATCTTTGCTACGCAGCTGTCTGAAGCCACGACAGAGACGGCTATCGTCGTGATCGCAGCCATCTTGAGAGCTAGCAGAGATCTACGAGTCATAGCACTCTTTGCACGCGATGTTGCCACACGGCCGAGCGTGCACAGCCGTCCCGACGAGCTTCGCAGATCGCTTCGACTTCGTCCTGGCGTGCTTGCCGACGATGCCATGAGCTCGATTCCGCATCGCAGCTTCTTCTGCCAAGCGCCTGTATTCAGCTTTGCGTCGCTGGTTTTTCGTAGAGCCAGCTTTCTTTCCGACGCGAGAGCGACTCACTTTCTTTGACATAGGCGTGTCCTTTCTGTCTGCGTGTTCACGCAACGATCTCTGTTGGTTGATAGAACCCGATCATGCCTCTCGAGACGATCCTGAACAGGTCTCTGTCACAGATCAAGAACTTGTCTTGCTCTTTGATCTTCGGCAGCAGATGAATCACTTTATCTCGTGAGACTCTAACCCACGTAAGATCTAGCTGATTGAAGAGTTCAGTTTCAGAGTCCATCAGATCTTACATTATCATCGCTGCACTCTCTTGTACATAGCTAAATTTTCTCTTAGATTTTGATCACTCTTCCCGAGCTGACGATTCTCAGCTTGCTATGACTGACTGAGAAGACGTATATCGCGTCGCGATCTCTCTCGCCGATGAAGAGAGCGATGTCTGTCTGTTTGAACAGACCACAAATATGTGATTTTTCAAGATTGAGAAAGACTGGTGGGTATCCGTCTGGATCTGTGTGACTGCGTATCAGATCGCTTGGTTCGATCTGTGATCGTCTGTAAGAGTTGCAGATAACGCAGACGCACTCGTTGTCATGATCGACATCATTCATATCTGCACAAGATCTCTTGCAAAGATTCTGAACATGTCTGATGCACCGTTTGTGATCGTGCAGAGACCGTCATGCATCTCAAAGACGAACCAGATCTTTTCATCTGTCAGATAGATGTCTTTGCCTGATAAGCTCGAGTCGAAAGCGTACACTCTCGATCTCCAGCCATTTTTAGTCTGTGATATGCCAGTCACCAGATCGCCTGGGTTCACAGACTTAGCTCGCAGCAAGTTGCACTGCCTACACCAGCAGTGCTTCAAGCTGTGCTCGCGTCTCATAGATCAGACTGTAACTCTGATCGCAGAGTGATTGCACTGCCTCGTCGCTGGGATTCGAACCCAGAACATGACTTTCGAAGAGTCGCGTGATGTCCAGTTTCACCACGACGAGATGTCTCTGCCTGAAGCTCTTGCAGCAGATCTTGGTGTGAGAATGCTGTCTCTTGAGACGATAGTCTGTTCATCTGTTGTGGAGTCGGGGAGAATTGAACTCCCGTCCGGCGCTCTCGCGGCTGCGCTGGATCACGTGCGTCTCTGACATTGTTCTTCGTGAAGAGTCGACTGTCAGAAGCGACTGTCTTCACTGCGCTCTAGATTCAGCAGATCTCGCGTTAGAGAGCGCGAGATCTCGAGTCGATCTTTGACTCTCAGTGTGATCAGTATGACTCACTCTAGTGATCACTGAGAGTTGACACTAAGCGTAAGCAGGTGTCAGATGTGAGTAGCTGTTCGCTTCTCTTGTTAGATCAGGTTGTCAAAGCAGTTGATCTGCCAGCTTGCACGCATCACAATCACGACTGAGCGTCGTCGATGCCTGTCGACCCCGCGCAAGACCAGGGGCTCGAACCCTGCGAGCAAAGTTTTGGAGACTTCGCACCACCCTGTGGGTCTCGCGTTCAGACCAGCTTGCGGGAATCGAACCCGCTAGCACCTGTTTTGCAGACAGGCTCGTGACCATTCCGAATAAGCTGGATCAGCTTTCATCACCAGAGATTATCAGCGTGTCAATATTCATCTGTCGATCATTTTCAAGCAGAGTCTTCAATCTGATCCACTGATGCGCTGTCACTGTCGATGCTTTGCGTGAATCGCAGTGGCAGATCACAAAGAGATGTTCGCTGTCTTTTTCAAACCAAAACAGCAGAAGATAGAAACCGCTAGCTGTCACGATGACATCACCAGGTTTGATGATCTGCTGCACGTCTCTGCGAGATAACTCTAAACGTGTGTGCTTTTTCATCTTTGGTGAGATGCTCAACGGGTAGGATTCGAACCCACAACTTCCCAGGTAACAGCTGGGCGCCTCGCCAGTTCGGCTTCCGTTGAATAAAGGGAGAGTATCGGAGGTGGGAGTCGAACCCACACGCTCTTTCGAGCACAACGTTCTGAGCGTTGCGTGGCTGCCATTACACCACTCCGACAGTTATCGCCTGATAGAGATAGTCTATCAGGTGGTTCGCGAGTGTGCACTATTTGTTAGGCAGATTATCTGCTGATAGATTCAGCAGTGCCGCTTGTGCTTACGCAGCGGCTTCGCGGCCCCTCGGCTCGCTCGGCGTGGTCACGCGGACCTGAGCGATGTAGAGATAGGCTTCCTTGGTCGAAGCGTCGCCGCCGTTCAGCTTCACAAAGCAGCGGACTCGCTGAGCGCGGGTGACGACACCCGTCTTGCCAGCGTGATCACCAGCGATGACTTCGACAGTGTCACCAGGCTCCGGCTTGTCGCTGGTCGAAGTGGCTTCAGCTACAGAGCGCTCCTTGCAGAGGCGAGTGATCGCGACGTTCAGTGCCATCAGATCGACCAAGTTCAGGCCAGAGACGCTGTCGAGAGCGGTCTGCACTGCAGGCGACATGACGACGACCTTCTTCGACTTGGCGCTCTGGCGCGCAGCCTTGGCAGCTTCGCGGGCCTTGGACTTTGCTTCCGAAGCTGCTTTTCGCTCGGCGCGCTTCGCTGCGCGCTCCGATGCATCCTTGGTGCGCTGCTCTTGGCGCTGAGCGCGAGCCGCTTCGCGAGCTTCGCGAGCAGCGGTGCGAGCGGCTTCGACGCTGGCGTTCTTCTCACCCGCCGCGACGACTGCCGCAGCTAGCGCTGGGTTGCGATCAGCGAGCTTCTGACCCTTCTGCTTCGCAGCTTCGATCAGCGCTTCGACGCGAGCATTGCTCGGCTTGGTTCCAGGTGCCTTCTGTTCAGTGTTCTTCTGTTCAGTGTTCATGTGATCCTCGAAAGTTGTTACGAGTGTAGATCTGTTGGTGTCCAGTCTCGCTATTCTTTGATTCTAGCCACCAGCTGATAGAAGAATACTACAACTTCTTGAACAATTTTTTCACTTTTTTTGCAAAAAAAACGCAAAAAAGTTTTCTGACGGTGAGCAGCTACTCAGACCGAGATCAACCAATCTAGCCACACTGGTTCTGTCGTGACAAACATCCAACTGCTATCTGTGATCAAAAGGTATACATGCCGCTTGACAGTCACGTGTCCGTTTCTCACGCAAAACTCTGTTCGAAGATCTGTGTAAAGAAACGTTAAAAAATTGTTTTTCGAGACTCTAAAAAACTGTGCATTTATCTCTGTGTCTATTGTATACGGGACGATCGCGGGCGGGTCGATTGCGACGCGCGGATCATTAGATCTGACAAGCATCTTAGAGTCTTGTTTCATCGTTGCGAAGCTGCCGGGTGTCACGAGTCTGTTTGCTGAGGGTGCTACTGGCGTGTGCAGATTGATCTTGTCTTTTTTGATCGAGTGCTCGCTCTTGTTCCACATGACATGAATCATACACAATCTTTTGCAAGAATTACATTTTTTATTTGTGTATTTGTCTTGAACCTGAGATATAGTAATTTCTATCGGACGGTCTGATGGGCTAACGGTTACGCCGCTTGACTCTCAATCAAGAAATTACGGGTTCGAATCCCGTTCAGATCACGAAAGCTTGACCCTGTAGCTCAATTGGCAGAGCGCTCGGCTGTCTACCGGGAGGTCACGGGTTCAAATCCCGTCAGGGCCGCTGTGCTAGGAGACTCATTGGCTGAAGTCATCTGACTGTGAATCAGAAATCAGCGGGTTCGAATCCCGTCTAGCACCCAGAACAACACCGAGAGCGCTCTCTTGAGAGCGGGCCAGTCTCGGTTTTTGCTGCTCAAGTTCACGTGGCGGAACGCCTGTTTCGTAAACAGGATGAGCAGGGTTCAACTCCCTGGTGCAGCACGCCTGGTATTCTCGTGTGGACGAGAGCTTGTCTTGTAAACAAGATTTAACAGGGTTCGACTCCCTGATCAGGCACCTGGCGTTAGACCGTAAGTGGCAGCGGGACCGTCTGTAAAACGGTTATGCGAAAGCGTTCGGGTGGTTCGACTCCATCACGCCAGATAATATCGCAGTCAAAGTGCGACTATCGACATGACTCCTTACACAGATATGTCATGTCGAGCTTGTGCACAGCGCGTGACTTTTAATCACGTCAGTCTCAGGTCTCTTTGCTGCGGCGCTTCTGTCAGTGAGATATTGTGCAGCGCGACGGCGCTTCAGGTCTCAATCAATCTCATTGACGAACTAGCACAGAAGAGTGCGCCTTGTGCTAGCGTAACATAGTTCAACGGTAGAACGCAGCTCGCTTCAGGGCTGAGGTTGCAGGTTCGAATCCTGCTGTTACAACCATTCACCGCATAGCTCAGCTGGACAGAGCAATCGCCTTCTAAGCGATGGGTCGCAGGTTCGAATCCTGCTGCGGTGGCGATCACGTAGCTCAAATGGACAGAGCGCTCGAATCCTAATCGAGATGTTGTGAGTTCGACTCTCGCCGAGATCACAAAACGCGAGCGGCGCAGTGCAGCGCTATCTCAACTCAAGCGGTAAGCTCTAGTCTGTTGCTGATCACTGATGACACTGAGCGACATTCGCTTACTTGAGTGATGCTCTCTGCAGGAGTGCGCTTCAGGTCTCTGCACAGCTCGCGACTATTCTGCTGCGTTCTCAGCTTGTTTGCGCAATGAGCAAGAGAGTCACGGGTGAAACGACCGACGCAGCGGGCAAAATATTTAGACACTGTGTAGCTCAGTTGGGAGAGTGCACGCATGACTAGCGTGAGGTTCACTGGTTCAATTCCAGTCACAGTGACAGAGAATATCTAGGTGTAGCGAAGTTTGGTCATCGCGCTCGTTTTGGAGACGAGAGATCGCTGGTTCGAATCCAGCCATCTAGACCCGTCAGTCGTATAATGGCATTGCACTCGGCTCTTAACCGAGTTGATCAGAGTTCGAATCTCTGCTGACGGACCAGGGTGTAGCGAAGCTTGGTCATCGCGCGTGCCTCGGAAGCACGAGATCGTGAGTTCAAATCTCACCACTCTGACTGTGTACATCCTAAACAGATCAGAATAAATAGATATTGCAGAGTCGCCAAGTTTGGTCCAAGGCATCGGGTTCATAACCCGACATTCACTGGTTCAAATCCAGTCTCTGCAACCTCACGCGTAGCTCGGTCTGGTAGAGCACTTGGCTGATATCCAATAGGTCGTGGGTTCGAATCCCATCGCGTGAACAGCTGGTGTCATCAGCGTAATTAGTTTGATTTGTTTCATTTTGATTTTGGATGACACCAGCTTTTTGATGGGCTCTTAGCTCAGCTGGTAGAGCGCATGCCTCGCACGCATGAGGTCGCGGGTTCGACTCCCACAGGGTCCACATGGCAGATCAGTTTCCAAATCCAGACGTGTATGAAATCTGTGTTCAGTGTGAATCTTATAAGTTCAAAGGCTCTGTCTGTCCGACATGTGACATGGCAGCAGATCCAGAATCAGACGACAGTGATGATTTGTCAGAACAATCTTAATAGATGCATCTGAAGCTGTATTGGCTCAGCGCTTGTCTTCCAAACAAGAGAAAGCGGGTTCGAATCCCGCCAGGTGCTCATGAAAAAACATCTATTGACTCGATTTAAGAATAAAGATCTTGAAATATCTGACAATGGGATGAATAATCTAAAATCTCTTAAAGATCTAGAGCATTATTTTTCTATTCTTCAAAATGAATTAGAACTTAATGAAGAGCAATTGTCAGAAGCAGCAGAGATCGCGATCGACAAGATGCAATCAATCATTGATTTTATGATCAGATATTGGTCACTGAAACAGTAAATGCTAAAGATTCTCTTACGTGTTTTGTTTATCTTGATCATTGTCTTGATCTCATATGAGATCAGTCAGTTATTCAAAATTGTGTTCTGGTCTGTCTGACGCACTCAAAGTGTAGTCGGTTGCATGTCACATTGCCAATGTGAAGGTGCTCAGTTCGAATCTGAGTGAGTGCACTGTCCAATAGCTCAACAGGCAGAGCGCTTGGCTCTGAACCAAGATGTTGCAGGTTCGATTCCTGCTTGGACAACTTAGCGCATATGATGAACATACCGTCTGGCGCATTAGTTTTCTTAAAAAGAAGATGTTTATATTGTGTGCAAAAAAGACACACTGTCTGCACAGACAGTAATTGTGAACCTGCAAGACTGGGTCTGAACATATCTGTAGTAACTGACTCGCAGAACACGCTAACGCGAGTTTTCGTCACAACTTCTGGCGTTCATGTAGAACGAATCAGGATGAATTACTGCACTGCTCTTGATGCAGATGCTGTAAAGTTGGACGCGATTCGCAAGTACGCTCGACCAAGCAATGATGAACAAAACGCATCAAGTGAACAGTCAGAACGCCAACCTAGCGAAGTTTGAATCTCCCTACATCCATTCTAGAGACGAGCTAGCGTCTCTAGATGTCACTCAACTAAGAAACAAGATCAGCGAGACTGAGACAAAGATCAATGACATGATCACTCGCGGATTCGATCCGAAGCGATTTGAGATCGAGTGTTGCTATCTTCGACGTGAACTCGAGACTCGTCCGCAGCGAAAAGAGTCTTCTCATGAAGAAGAGTGAGAAGACAGGGCTGACAGCAGAGAAGCTCTGGAGCAGAGAGTTGTCAAGGCACTCTCCTCTTGACAGAGAGACGACGCTTGAGCTGTTTCGCGCTCGAGACGAAGCGACACCCGAGCAGAGATCAAAGATAGACGCTCTGATCATAGAGGGTAATCTTCGCTTGATCATGAAGATTGCGAGACAGTACAGCAAGTCTGGAGAGAGACTGCTTGATCTCTGCCAAGACGGTGTCGCTGGTGCTATGCACGCCATAGAGAAGTTCGACTGGCGGCGCAATGTCAGTTTCGCGACATACGCTTCTTGGTGGATCAGACAGGCAATCTCTCATTCATCCAGGATTCTCGGCAAAGACGTCAGGCTGCCAGCTCACGCTCAAACAGCTCTTAGAGAGCTGAACAAGCTTGAGACTGGTGGGACGAGTGAGCAGAAGTCATCTGACGTAGTCTTGGACGCGGTGAGACACGCAAGGAGAGAGATCTCGATCTCTATGCCTTTCGGCTCGTCAAGAGACGGCGGTCACGAGATGACTCTCGGAGACTCTCTGAAAGATGATGCTCCGACACCAGAGCAAGAGATGCTCAACGTCGAGCTTCGAGAGATCATCAAGCGAGCTCTGACAGAGCTGACTGAACCTGAACTGATCGCTCTGAAGATGAGATTTGGGCTGTATGACACCTGAGACACATCATCTCTTTCTTGCGTTTAATCTTGGCGCAGTTTTCAGCGTGATTGTGCAGCTGATCATCAGCTTTGCGCGAAAGAAGAAAAAGCGACCTGATGTCAGGTTGGTCAGCAAGAGAGCGCCAGTCTTGATGACGCAGAAGAGATATTCACTGCCGATGTCGAACAGACGAACAGAAGCCAATGACGAGGTCATCGCACAGAGATGAGTGACACTGAGAAAGAGTCAGCGAGCAAAGTCGAATACTCAACTAGCTCTGACACAACTGGGTGTGATTATCGCGAGATCGCTGACACGCTGACGCTCATGGGATGGCCCATGAATCACAGCTCTGCTAGAAACTATGTCATGCGTGGTGTTGAGAAGATCGCTAGCGCAGTGTTGGTGTCAAATGGAATCAAGCCAGACGCTGCGACTGTGAAGAGAGTAGCGAGATCTGCGAAATTCCAAGCAGGGCTAGCAGAGATCTTGCACATCATCCAAGACGAAGAGCAACGCGCTCAAGATCAACAGACGAACTAAGCGATCGTAAAGAAAGTGAAACAGTGATGAGCACAGTGTTCTTGATTCTCTACTTCTGGCATGGCGACGTCGCAATCAAGCGTAACCCGCATGATGACGCTATCGCGCTTGCTGCGACACCAGTCATGCAAGTGCTGCACATGCCTACACTTGCTGCGTGTGAAGTCGTTGGCGCAGCAGCGAAGCAACTACTTGATGCATCTGCACCGGGAAACGAGCAGAACAGGACGCTGCTGTGTGTCAGCCGCACTGCGCAATTTCGCTGCGTGTCTGCTAATTCGAGAGATTAAATGACGTCGATCAACAAAGATGCATCACCGTATGACATCAGTGATGAGAAAAAAGAAGCTTTCATCTGCGAGCTGACAGCGCTGCATACAAAATATGGCATCGTCGTAGCTGGGTGTGGTTGCTGTGGTTCGCCATTTCTTGAGAATGCAACAGATGGTGCTTACGAGTGCAACGGCACAGACATTCGCTGGATCAGATCGCTTGACTCTAACCAATCTTTGTAAGATCTTCATCAAGATATGTGATTGAACTGAGATATTCAGTCATCGTGCCAACGTCACAGATCGACCATCTCGATCCCATCACGCCAAGACTCATCTCTCTAGATATGATGATCTCGTACCACGCTTCACCGCGACACTTGCCCTGACAGAAGCGTCCAGGGATCAGAATATTGTCACTCTTCAATTTCAAATGTGGCGCTGACATTTGCCATGTCTTTTGCTGCATATGATCTTGTGATAAGCTGACCAAATTCACGATACGTCGTGACATTCCACGAATCAATAAGCGACGCTGTCCAGCGGACAGACACAACTATCGAATATGTTGTTGTTGAAGATGTTGTGTTGACGACTCGCAGCGATCCTGGCGTTACTGTTTTCTGATCTTTTTTCATTGTGTGGCTAAGTCCAGAGGTGATGTCTGATCTTCAGGAGTCGAAGCAGCATCTCATCATCGCGCTTTCGCTCAGCATCATCTGCGTCAAACATCTTCTGCGCTAACTCTCGATCTGAGCTGTTCGCTCGCCATCTTTCATGAGCTTCATCAAGAGCTTTCTCAAAAGCGGCGTGCTCTGCAAACCGATCTTTCACCCACCAGTTGTATAGCGCCATGATCTCGTCATGTGCACTCTGCTGATCGATGATAGCTTCTTTTTCAGATTCGTGATATTCACAGACATCTGGTCGCCAAGGCTTCTCTTTCTCAACAAAATCACGCAAGATCAAGAAGCTTGACAAGAGCAGCAAGTGATCTCTGTCACACCAGCCCCAGCGATATCCCTCAACGTTCTCAGGTTCTGCTCTGCGAATGTCTAGAAGATGATACTTGTTGTACGTGTGCGTGCGAAACCAATACCAAGCGTGACTCAGCTTTGGCCATGAAGCAAGCCAGTCGACGACTTTCTGCAGCTGCCAGCGTATCGGGTGCTTCGCTCTGACTTCAGCTCGCCAGTCTTCCCAAGTGTATCTCTCAGTCTCTGGCGAGAGATATCTAGATGGCAGCGCGTTTGATGGATGACCAAGATCTTTTGGTGTTGGCAGAAGTTTCATGTTATTTGCTCAGCTAGAGATCTCTTCAGTGTCAAACAAGATCTGATCTCGTCTTATCAAGAGACTGCAAGTGCTAAATTCAATTTCATTCTCTGAGTTTAACACCAAGACAAGACCGCGCACATCAAATCCAGTGAGATCTTTTGGTAACTCTTTTACGTGATCAGTTGGCGTTCGCATCATCTGACCAGCAGAGATGCATATGCTGTGTTCTGAATCTAGATCACCCGGTGTCAGCATGCCAAAAGAATCAATCTTGATCATGTGTCATTCTGACTTTGAAACATGCACGGCTCGCAGAGCGCGAGCCGTGCAATCAGAGCGGAGGGAAGTTGTGAGTGTCTTTGACTGATTACTTGCGATTCATCCGATCCTGGATGATCTTCGGGATCTTCGGCTTCACGCCGATGCCTTCCTTGCCGACCGGCACACCAAAGACGTCTGTCACGATCTCATGGACGAGCCACTTGTGGATCGACTTGGCCCACTCAGCGTGATCCACTTTGCTGGTGTTCAGCGAGCCAGACATGGCGATCTTGGCCCAGGCGTCGCAGCGAAGCTCGATCGGCATGTCCTTGAAGAAGCCCTTCAGGTTCGGACCCAGCGCCTGATCTAGCGTGTTCCACTGCTTGCAGTACTCAGCGACGCTGTCGAGCACAGTCATCCACTGCTCCTGACCCTGCTTCTTCATCCGTTCTGCGACGCCGCTCTTCGGATCTGCGTAGCGCAGCCAGACATCTTCACCAGTGACAGCGAACTTGTAGTTCTTGCCGAACTGGACAAGCGGGCTCGCGACCTCAGCGCCGAGCATGCCCTTAGCGATGTTGAAATACTGTGGGTCGTCTGGCTTGGTCTCAAGCTTGTTCATCTTGATGATCTGCGACAGGCGCTCCCAGCTCGCTCGCGTCGGCTGGACGCTTCCGCTGGCAGCCTTCGCAGCGGGATCTAGCATCGACGGATGTGCTTGGATGAAAGCGATCATCATCTGATCGACACCAGACGCCTTGGCATACTCGATCCAGTCATTGACGTCAGGTTGCAGATCGATGACGAAGAAGCGCCGCAGCAGCGCAGCGTCCATCTCGTTCACGGCGTACTTGCCGCCGACGTTGACGGCAGCCATGACGCGCGTCTCAGGGTGAAGCTTGAAGCCATTCAGCTCGCGGTCAAGGACCAGCTGGAACGCGCCTTGCTGCAGCTCGCGAGTCGCGCGGTTCATTTCATCCAGAAACAGAAGCACTGGCTTCTGGCACGCCATGTGAAACCAGTCAGGCGGATTGAACTTCGTCGTGGAGTCGTCGATGCTGGGCAAGCCGAGCAAGTCACCCTCAGTCATCTGAGACAGGCGACGGTCGATGACAGGGAGGCCGAGCTCCTTTGCCACTTGGTGAACGATGTGCGACTTGCCGATGCCGGTCTCACCGCGCATCAAGATCGCGATCCAGGACGGCAGCGCAGCCATCGCACTCTTCGCACTTTGAACAGTAAACGAACTCAAGGTTTTGCTCCTGTGTCAGGCGTTGTTGACTTTGTCAGTCAGTCAGTATAGAAATACTCTATCACGCTTTCAAAAAGTTTTCACAATTTTCGTCTTTTTTTCACGTTTTTTTGAGCTGATTCTTATCAAAAGCTTGCGTGATCAGTCACTGCGATCACTCAGGCTCTCATGAGTGTGTCAACTAGCTGCTACCTTAGTTACTACCTTTCTAGATCTGGTAACTCTTTCTTTCACATCTAGTGGGTGGTGTAGTGGTTATACCAATTTGTATACATGTAATATTGTTGTATACAGATGTCTGAAATCATTTGCTAGAATCTGTGCAAATCTCTCGCAATTGTGATAGAGTTGATCTTACGTGGAGGGACTGATGGACATTGAACAGATGCTGCGCAGTCGCGGGTTAAGCGCTGAGCTGCTTGAGCAAGCTGACTGCTACTATCTCAGTGACGACGGTGACTCGATCATCGCTGAGTATCCCAAGACGTGGAAGCACTCGAAGCTGCCTGGTGCCCCAAAATCGCGAGAGATCGGTTCGAGCTCGATGCGTGACGGTCGAGCTCTCATCGTTCGATGGTGATCTTCACTGTGCAAAGTCTCTAGATCTGTTGTAAAGTAAGATCTACAACAGCGAGGTGTGAGAAGAAGATGTCTCAGACGACAACTGATCGACCTGCTTCTGAGCGCGATGAGAAGAAGCTTGACTCTGGTTATCCGACAGAGATCACAGATCTCGCGACGACGCGGATCTTGAACAAGCATCTCGTCGGATTTCTTGTGTCGAGCACTGGCTTCTACGCAAGCGTGATCCGCAACATGAGCAAGGTCTGCACGCGTGACATCCCGACGATGGGCGTCACTTTTCGCAAAGACAAAGACCAGTTCATCCTGTACTGGAACCCTGACTTTGTGCAGAAGATCGAAGCTGCAGAAGATGTCGCTGCGAAACTTGGCGGCAGCGGCGCAGCAGACACCGTCGCGTCATACGGTGACACTCGCATCAGGAACATCTTGATCCATGAAGTTTTGCACATCGTCTTGAAGCACGTGACGTGTCGCAAGAACGAGCCGCACTACATCTGGAACATCGCGACAGACTGCGCAATCAACAGCATCATCGCGAGCGCTGATGAGTCTGCGCACGGAGCGATGCCGCCCGGCGCGCTGATCCCTGGGCGCAAGCTTCTGAAGCCCGACGCGACGCCGTATGTTCGAGGCGCTGATAGCGATTTCGCTTGCGATCTCGCGCAAGCGATCGAAGAGCTGCCGCCAAATCTGATGTCTGAGATCTATTTCCAATCGCTGATGGAAGCTTTCAAAGATGAGATCGAGAAAGCCAAGCAGCGCGCGGCGAGTCAGCAGAGTGGCGACAATTCTGGCGAGGGACCTCAGAGCCAGGGCGATGAGATGGACGGCGCTGGCTCGCTTGACAATCACGATCTCTGGGCCAAGAACGGTGACGGAACGCCGATGGCTGACGCAGATCGCGAATACATCGAGCAGCGAGTCCGCGATCTGATGCGACAAGCTGTAGCGAAAGCTGAGCAGTCAGACCAGGGATGGGGTAACATCCCAGTTCACATCCGCGCAGCTATCAAGGCGTATGTCTCTGGTGAGATCGACTGGCGCAACATCTTGCGCATGTGGACGAGCGGCCGGATCCGCGCAGAGACTTCTCACTCGATCCGGCGCATCAATCGCCGATATCCGTACGTCCATCCCGGTTCGAAGCGAAATCACCGGCCGCTCCTGCTGATCGCGAAAGACCAGTCTGGCTCAGTCTCTGACGAAGCCGTCAGCTTGTTCTACGGCGAGCTTGACTCTCTGTCACGCGATGTCGACTTTGATCAGGTGTCGTTCGACACTGAGTGCGGCCCAGTGACTCGCTGGGCTCGAGGATCTCGACCAGAGTGCACTCGCGAGCGAAGCGGTGGGACAGACTTCGAAGCGCCGAACCGACTGATGAACTTGCCCGAGAATCACGGGCGGTGGGACGGCGTCGCGATCCTGACTGACGGAGAGTGCTCGAAGCCCGCACCTTCGCCAGTGTCTCGCATCTGGATCGTCTGTCCCGGTCACAAGCTTCTCTTTCAGCCAGATGACGGTGAGCTTGTCATCGAGCTGTCTGGCAACCGCAGCGTCAACGACATGGGAGTCTTGGGATGAGCGATGAGCAACCAGCGTGGCGATCTGACATCCCACCACACCAAGTCGAGAAGTTCGACAAGATAGATCGCGGCACAAGACCGCTTGTCGTCAAGACTCTGAAAGACGAGTCTGGTGACATGACAGAGCTTCTGTGGGTCTGCGATCTGTCACACATGGATCCTCAGACGAGCGCGGCGATCAGAGTCGATCTCGCGAATCTGAGTTTCTACTCTGACATCTCTGACGCCAAAGACTCGCGTGGATACAGGCGAGTGTCAGATCCGGGTGGAAAATATTTCTTAGCAGCTCTTGCGCAAGCGTGCCAGAGCGTGCTAACAATGATCTCAATCTAGACGAAGAAAAGGAGTGACATATAGTGAAAAATAAACCGAAGATCAGTCGCTTGCGAATCGGGCGAGACAAAGACATGACGATCACGTCTGGTCGACGCTCTGCAGAGATCTCAGCGTGCATGCTGACTCGAGAGCGCGGGAGCAGCAGCAAGACGACGCTTCTGATCGAAGCCGTTGATCGCAACGGAGAAGTGCGCAGCGTGGCGCTGACAGGCAAGCAAGCGCGGACTGTGTTCAACGTCATGCAGAAGCACTATCTTCGAGGTGACAAGCCGCTGTCTCGAAGCTCGCTAGCAGCTGAGCAACGCGCGTTTGAAGATGGGTTTCAGCACGGCGTTCAAGTCGCGACAGAGCTGTGTTCTGCTGTCGTCGGTGTTCACCCAGCAGACATGGCGCTAGCAGTCTTCTGCGCGCTCTCACATAGCGTGTAAAGATGTCTGCGACACGAGAAGCTTTGCTCTCAAAGATCGAGAGCTTGTGGGAGCGAGCGCGATCGCTAGAGAGCTTGAGCGAGAGCTCAAGCAACGCTGAGCTGCTCTTGGTGAAGAAAGAGATTGGCAAGCTGATCAGCGAGCTATCGAAGATGCCATCACAAGATCTGAAAGACCCGCGGGTTCTCCGCGGGTGAACACTCACCCTGACTCGCAGTATGATCAGCTGGATGAGTCAAGAATTTGAATTTCCAGCATCTCGTCCTCTTCCACTTCACATCGTTCTCAAACAGCGCACAACTCAGATGACTGAGGGAGGACCTATGTCATCTGAGCCAGTCAGACACGTCTATGTCAGAGTCTCTGTGCTTCCAGACGAGCTCAAGCGAAGAGTCATCGAGTCTATAAAGATCTTAGAGAGGCAGGGATTTTGAGATCTTCAAAAGAGACTTAGTTTCACTCAGTGGTTTTGCATAACTTTCACTCGTATCATACAAGTGCAGATGCTTGACATCACCAGATCTCAAATCAACGACTGTCAAGTCTGCTTGCTCATTTCTGTATCTTGCGCTCCACGAATTTGAGCAAACTAACATCACTTGTGACAGATAGATGATCAGATCGCCAGGTGAATGATGCAGAGTTCGCTCAAACATCTCTGTCACGTCTTGAAAAGAGATTCTTATGGAAACACAATGTGTCCGACATAGAATCGCCTGTCTAGTCGATCTGCAAAGTAGTTGACAAGCAGATCTTTTGGTTTGTTGGCGCAAGGCCAATCGCCGTCTTCGACGTCTTCTTCCCACGTGCCGTTAGCAGCGCCGTCAAGCATCTCTGCTGTCCGATCTTCTAGCGCGATGCGATATACGTCAAAAGCTGGCGCGCCGTCACACGTGCCGTTCGCAGTGAAACCCCACTCGCTAGTGATCACGCTGTCATTGGGCACGAAGTAATGCCACTCTAGACCCTCGTGACAAGCGATGTGCAAGCGTTGCTTTGGCAAGCAGCGTGGAACGCAGTCAATCGCCCAAGGCGCGACTTCAACTTCACCGCCGCAAAATGGGTTGTTTTCGACTGGCGCTGCGACGCGAATTTCGCGAGGCCACGGCGGGAGCTGGCGCGAGATGTGAGTTGGATCGCAACCAGCTAGCAAACTGAAGAGACAGAAAGAGATTGTTCGCATCATTTTTGATCACAAGCGCTTTATCGCAGTTGTCACGCACATCTCTGATTAGATGCACGACTCAGTGTTGCGCTGAACATTGAGCTTGAATTTAGCTATGGCGATGTCGAGTGCAGTCTCAAAATCACTGCATGCCACTCGTCGCAACGGCTTGTCAAAGACTGCGTCAGTGATCCTGTCATCAAGTAATTCTGCATACTGTCCGAAGTTCATGACAGCGTCATCGCCGATCGTCACATAAACGCCAGCAGTCATTGACAGCGGAGCGTAAGCGATCAGATCTTTTCTGTTTACGCCATTGTGAATCTGATCAACGATCCATTTTCCTTCTGCTTGTGAGATCAACTTCGCAGCGAGCTGTTTGCGGTCAAGCAGGGCTTTCTTGAGATCTGTGAGATAGCTGATCGCGATCTTGTTCTCTTCTAGCTTGCTCTCAGCTTCTGATAGCGATTTCTGCAGATCGCTGACGTTGCGCGTGTAGACGCTGACGTCCAACTGAGCTGTTGTGACAGCTGTCTCAATGAGCCACTGAGGAGCTCTAGCTGCGTCATTTGGCGCGATGGAAGCTTGCTTGATGACATGTTTGATCAGAGCTTGAAACACAAACTGATGATTGCCCGGGAACGCTTGCTCGACTGCGCGCATGAAATGCGCTGACACGCTGTTTGGCGAGCTAGCAGCGATCCTGATCTTTGGCTGCGCAGTCTTGACACTCTCTCGCAGCTGGTCTGCTGACAGACCAAAGCTGATGTTGTATTCTAGCGACGCGATCACGTGTTGAATGCAATCGCCGACGATCTTACACTTTGACGCAGCGCCATCAAGCTTGACATCTGCGATCCGAAACTCAGAAAACTTGTACGACATGTGTTTTGCTCTCTGATCAGTCCCAGCGCTCAAGCGTGATCGTCATCCGAGACTCATCATCTCCAGCGATGTACGCTTTGTAAAGCTCGACGTGACCGCGTTTCTCGTCAATGTCGCTGTGTAGATCTTTTGGCACGAGCATCCAGTGTAACTTGCGATTTGGGCGTGACTTTTGGAAGTTAACGCAGTTGTTATAGTGAGCTTGAGCTTCACGCAGAGACGTGTGCACACCCAAGACGGGCGCTGAATGCATTCCTTGTACGCCAGTCAAGATGCTTGTCACGATGTACGTCGGTCGGCGACTTTTGCTGCGTTTCTTTGCCATGTTTGTTTTCTTGATTAAGAACGGTGACTGCGTAGATGCGATGCAGCTCGCAGCTCACGAATACGCTTGCCGTTTTTGTGAGATACACCCTTGAACTCTCGCCGTTCGGGATTGTGACGTTTCTTTCGCATCTCAACTTTCCTCTTTATAGATCTCAATATACCACAGATCTAGAAACTTTGCACAGAGATCTTGCAAAAAATGCAGCCCACTAGAAGCACACAGTGACTGCAAACTTGAGGTAATGGGTCACTATGCGTGTCAGACAGAAGTAGTCACGAGCAGCGACTCGTGAACTCAACAGATATAAAATATTGAATCGTTTATGACAGACTCGTCTTGCATTTTTTGCAAGATCTCTGTGCAAAGTTTCTAGATCTGTGGTATTGTCTGATCTACAAACTGGAGATAGCAGATGCCCGCCTATCGAACTCTCGAAGTCGGCGAGAAGATCATTCCTGGTGATGAAGCGTTCATCTTCATTAACGGGATTTATTCACTGAAGCGCGCGTGGAGCGTTCTGTCTCAGCGAGACATCGATTCAATCGGTGACATAGATATCGGCGTCGTTGATGCTGAGACTGTTCCGATCCGACGCAGGATATGTGATGAGTCTCATGAAGCTCTGATCGATCAGACGATCAAAACTCTGATCAAGCAACGCCTGATCGCAAAGAAGAAATCGGGTTACAGCAAGCTCACTTCTCAGCTTCAGAAGATTCTAGCAGACAATCATTTCTCTGTGCTCATGACTGCTACCAGACTCGCTGACTTGTGGCAGCGAGAGCACAAACCAAACGTCTATGATCTGCTAAAGCTGCGACGGTACGCAGACGAAAATTCAAAATGGAAGCTGCTTCGCTATGATCTTGAAGTCGAGAGCGGTCTTTGTGGACATCCCAAAACAGAGATGCTCTGGACTAAGACATTCGATGAAGCTGTAAATCGCACTGATGACAGTCCAAAGCGACTCATCGCAATCATTGAGTCTTACAGAAAACTTGCGGAGCTTGTCAAGTGAAGATCCCTAAAGACGCACTCGGACGCGAGATCAGACCTGGGCAGTTCATCTTGTACGCTACAAGTAGCAGTGAAGTGTATATCAAGCCAGCTCTTGTCATCCGCGTCTCAGAGAATTACGTGCCTCTCTCTACAGAGACAGTCAACGTTTTGTCTGTGCTCGTCAGTCCAAATAACCGTTTGTCGCTGCGCAAGTTTGACGCGATCTGCTGCGTGCCAGCAGCTGCGCTGCCACAAGAGACAGTCCAAGAGCTGCTCGCTTGCTACGAAACAAGACACGGCGCCAGCATCGCAGATATCAACACAGAAGAGCGCGCTGGAAAATCTGGAGAGTTTTTCATCGGTGTCAGCTGACATCAGCAAAGATCTTCTGCGTGACGTCTTGATCTTCGCAGTCTCAAGCGCACAAGTCGCTCTTGAAAAAGATGAAGACGGAGCGCCGATCTCAGCTATGACTCACGCAGAAGAGATATCAGACGGGATGTCTGCGCTCTTGCGTCACGGAGTCTCTAGCTTTGTCAGCAGATACGATCAGAGCGTCACAGTCAGTGAACAGTCATTCACTGACATGATACGATTCATAAGAGACGCGAGCGAAGACGCAACAGACAACATCAACTCTCTGAAAGAGATCATCCGCCTCGGGCAGATGTTTGGTGTCGCTCGAGCGACATCATACACAAATTCAGTCTGGCTGCTGCGGACAGAACTGCGTAAGCTCGCAAAGATCTGAGAAACAAACATGACACACGACTCAACTCTCGCGGGTCAGATGGACCAGCGACGAGAGCAAGTGACATCACTGAGAGCTGCAGGCAGCGACCCATATCCAGAACCAGACAGCTCGCTGCGAGATCAGAGCTATCTCCTCTCGCAACAGGTTCACAGTGAGCTACCGACAATCGATGACGTCTCGCCAAAAAGTGAATCTCACGTCTTCACGGGTCGGCTGATCCAGCTGAACAATCTTGGGAAGCTCAAGTTCTTGTTCTTGCGCTGCGCAGAGTGCGTCATCCAAGTCTGCGTGTCTGTGAAGAGCGCGCCAGAGATCGCAGATCTGCTCAAGATGACGTCTCTTGGAGATCATCTCAGCGTCACTGGGCACTTTGCAAAGACGACTCGCAACTCTATCGTTGTTCTCGCGAAGACGATGAAGATCGTCAGCAAAGCGCTGCGACCGCTGCCAGGAAAGACGTTCAGCGTCGTCGTTGATGATGAGTGGCGAGCGAACAATCGCGTCGCAGACATGATGCTGCGCGATCAGGTGATCGAGCGCTTGAGAGCGCGAGCAAACGCGATACACAACATCAGGCAGACTCTTCACTCTTTTAACTTCATCGAAGCAGAGACTTCGATGCTGACTCAGATCGCTGGTGGCGCGACAGCGAAGCCGTTCGCTACGCATCACAATGCTCTGAACAAAGACATGTCTTTGAGGATCGCGCCGGAGCTAGATCTGAAGAGACTGATCATCGCTGGATTTGATCGAGTCTATGAGCTTGGTCGCGTGTTTCGAAACGAAGGGATCGACAAGACGCACAACCCAGAGTTCACGACGCTAGAGATCTACGCTGCGAATTCAAGCATGAAGACGATGATCAGCTTGATGCACGCTCTGCTAAGAGCTTCTGCTCGCGGCGTCGCGCAAGTGATCTCTTCTATGCGAGACAGCGTCTCGCGCTTTGAGACTGAGTGTCACGTCGTGTCAATGCGATCTCTGATCAGAGAGATCTGCGTAGAGTCGCCGATATCTGCAGACGAAAAGCCCTCTGCAGAAGAGATACGTGAGCTGCCGAGTTACGCATCAAGCATGCTTGGGCGAGAAATCACAGATTATGGTGAAGCTCTGCAGTCTCTGTTTGAGAGATTTGCAGAGAAGACGCTGCTTGATCCCACGATCGTGACAGATCACCCAGCGTCACTGTCTCCGCTTGCGAAGCATGACGGCGAGCTTGCGATGAGATTTGAGCTGTACATCGACGGCTTTGAGATCGCGAACGCTTACGTCGAGCAAGCTGACGCTGATCTGCAGAGATCGATCTTTGTCGAGCAAGCTAAGAAGAACAACGCAACACCAGACATGCGATACTGTGACGATCTTGAGCTTGGGCTGCCGCCGACTGTTGGTCTGGGCATCGGCATTGACAGGCTGATGATGGTGCTGATGGGAGCTCAGTCTATCAAAGACGTCATCGCTTTTCCGACAAGATGATGCGCACAAGAAAATTTGAAGCAGCAAACGTAGCGCCTGGCGACCTGATGCAGTATCTTGGCGCTGAACATCCCGCTTCTGGCTGGGCGCAAGACATCATCATCGTCTTGAGTTGCAAGATTCACGGTCGAATGTTGATCATCTCGTGTTTCACGCCGAGATTTGGCGTGTTTGTCCAAGAGCACGCTTGTGATCTCAGACAGTTCTGTCTTGAAGTGCAGCAGAAGAAGATCGTGAATCTTGTCCGCGACAGCTGGTAGCTTGCTCAGTGTGACGCGCCTCTGTGAGACCAGAGCAAGCGACTGCAGTGTTTGAACACGTCTGTGCTAATCTTTATGAACTGTTTGCTTGAATCAAGAACATAGACGCAAGAGTCATCTGCTGATATGATCAGGCAGAACTCTTTTTGCTCTGAGACAACAGAACGAAACTGATGATGCGTCATTCGAAACTGTCTGAACACTGCGCCGGGTTTGATCTGGATCATGTTGCTGTCTTGCGCTAGTTCACGCGATTCTCGGCCGTTCTCATGAATTCATCAGTCCAATCGCAAGAAAGATGAACGACTCGCTCGATCTCTGCTGGCCACGACTCAGCTGCTCGCGCGACAAACTGCAGTGTCAAGCGCCAGTCAGAGTCACAGAGCTCTCCAGTTCGACGCTGCTCTTTAAGAAGAGAGATCAGCGATCGCCAGTTCTCAGCAGAAGGCTGTGACAGAAGATCTTGAATCTTGCTTTCTGAGCGCACGTGTTTCACCAGCGCTTCTTCATGAGCACAAACTTCTTTGGCACCAGTGCCATGTGACCAGCGCTGCCCAAGATCAAGAAGTGTTGCTCGTATGAGGCGATGACTAACTTGATCTCGCTGCCCAGCGCCAGTGAGTTGCTTGTCTCGCGAGTGAAACAGTTAAATTCATTCATGTCATAGAACAGCCCGTGTGATGATCGCACAGCGATCGCAGCGAATTCTGTGCTGACAACTTCACCTGGTCGAACAGCAAAGAGTGCCACGTCTATGACTCTGTCGCTTGACAAGTCTCGATGAACAGCGCTTCCATCAGCTCTCCAGGAAGAGCCAAGCGAATCAGATCGCACTCACTCGGTCCACGCTGAAACCCGCACATGTCGATCTCGATGCCAGCTTGACAAAAGCTATCGCTGATTTGATACGCTATGTCACAGCAGCGCCAGCCGAACAATTTTTCTGTAGTAGCAGCGTATAGAAGCCAGTTTGGGACTTTGATAGCTTTCCAGACTTCTTGAAGCTGTGGCTTTTTGTTTTTGAAGCGTTTAGAAAACCAGTGAAAAAAGCTCAAGCAGACATTGATCTTCTTGATCTTTTCACCAGATCTTACAGTCAAGACTGGCAAAAACGCAGAATCTAGAGACACGCTGACTCGCGCCATTGAAGAACTCCCGTGAAAAGATTTGTCTACTCGTCTTTTTCAGCGCCGATGAGATCGATCAGCCGACCCTTCGAGTAGGTGCCCTTCTCGGTCATCCCCATGACGAACGTGAGACCAGCACTGCCGAAGCGGTTCTTCGTCGTCCGCATTAAGCGCTCGCCGTAAGTGTCGCTGCGCTTCGCAGTGTCGAAGCGAAACGTCAGGTGCGCATCCACGCCGTGGATCAGCGAGTTCTTGCCAGCCGACTCGCCACCCTTCGTGACCTGACCGATCAGGATCCAAGTCGACCACTTCTCTTTCGCGTGCTTGACGATCGCTTCCATACAGCGCATGTTGGTCCCAGTGGTGATGCCGCCGTCCTTGTAATACCCGTCATCAAGCGTCTGAAGCGAGTCTTGGATCACGAGGATCTTCGCGTCTGGCTTTGAAGCCTGCGTCTTGTCGATGAAAGCGAGCAGCTCACTGAGCATGCGAAACTGCGTCGCAAAGAACCCGTCTTTCAGACCGATGCGACGGCAAGTCCTGCGGACCTGATAGAGTGACTCTTCGTTGGTGTTGTAGATCACGATGACGCGGCTGTCAGACACCGCCCCGCGAGCGTTGCCGTGAAACGCATCAGCTAGCTGCAGGACTGTCGTGGTCTTGCCGATGCCGGGATCACCAGTGAACAGCGTGACAGACGATGGCGTCAGACCCTCGCCGCCCATGACGTCATTGAACCAAGCCATCGGGTGCTTCGGGTTCTTGATGCAAAGCGTGTCATCCAGCTCTTTTGGGATGTCCAGGTTCAGGATGTTGCCGTTCTTCCAACCGGGAATGCCTTGAAGTCCGATGTCCATTTTGCTTTGACTCCGTTTCCTGCCGCCGTTATGATCTGATAATACCACGACTTCTGAAAAAATACACAATCTTTCGAAAGATTTTCAAAATAATTTTGAGACAACTGTAATACCTCTGAATACAAATTTTGGTGTACTGGTTATACCAGTCATGAGTCGCTGTCTGTGACTGTCAGAGCACAGACTTTGGTGAACTATCAGCTCTGTCTCGCGAGCCAATCAGAGCGCTTCTTGTCACTCACGTCATCTAAATTGCTGAATTCTTTCATATGTCATTCAGATGCTTGCAATTGGTATATTGGTATAACCAATTATTTTCGCGATTCTGAAGAATTTTGTGCAATCTTTCGAAAGATTTGATATACTGAGATCAACAGAGCGGAAGAGGGAGTGATCAAAGATGTCAAAAAAGAAAAATATGGTTAATGCTGTGCGAAAAGACTTCGTCGACCGCGCATATGACATCCTTGAGCTATGCAACCTTGTAAAAAACCGCCAGCAAGCATCAGAGATCGAGCGCGAAGAGACGATGATGCAGCTGCGTAACATCTTTGACGCTGCGAAACAGATGATCACTATCGACGATGGCGTTGTGCTCTGGATGAACGCGCACAAGCCGTCTGTCTTTCACGCTGATCGAATATGGGCGATACAAGAACACCAAGCCGTATCCAAACCGAACATCTATCGCGGGTAACTACGCTGAATACAAAGCGATGCTCGACGCATATTACGATGAAGAAAATCGCTGTGATGAATTGTTTCGCCGCGATCTTGAGCGCGAGCATGACGTCAAAGACAATCCAAAAGCAGATCTGCTGTGGGCGAAGGCGTGGGAGCGCGGTCACGCCAACGGTCGTCATGAAGTCGCCAGTGTCTATGGTGATCTTGTAGACCTGATCAAGTGAAGTCTTCTCAGACGGAGCAAAGCAGATGAACCCGATCAGCGCAACATCAATGTATCATCGACTGTACGCAGCAGCGAGCGAGTCGCCGCTAGTTCACAGCAGCTCTGCAGCTTATCTTAAGCACTGTCTTAACTCACACATACTGACTGGATTTGATGGCATCAAGTTTTTCAAAAACAGAGCAGAAGTGATAGTGTATCTCTATGAGCGTCGTCTGTCAGAATCTGAGTCAGCTGCTCTGTCTCTTCAGACGAGAGAGTTTCTCGCTGAGAACGGCGATGTCATGATTCACACAGCTGTCGAGTTCAAGGTGTCGTGGCCAAGTTATGGCTCACGCAGTCATGAACACGCTCAAGACATGCACGCGTGTCTGACTGAAGCGCTTCTCTTTATCAGCAAGATCGAGAAACCCGGCGAGATCCTCGCTGTCGAGTCACGGTTGCTGACAGCAGCTGAAGCTCTGTCGAACAAGATCGCGCGAGCAAAACATCAGCTTAAGCAGCTCGTCGCTGCAGTCTGTCAGGTGCACTTTCAGCGAAAGCGTAAGATCGGTGCCAGCCTTGTGATGTTTCACAGCGATCTTGACAAGATGGAAAGCGCAGCGGTCACTTCTGCTATCAACGCTTTGCGAGCCTGCAGCGTGAATGAGGCGACTGATTCGTTCACGATCATGAATGACACTGTCAACGTTGTAATCTTGCTGACGAAAAACGATGTAAGTTTTTCAGCAAAGAAGATCGCGTGATGTGGCAGCCACCACTGCAGATCAGCGCTGAGATCGGACATCTATCGATCACAAACTTGCACACAGTGATCAAAGTCGCTGATGGAACTTGGCTTGTTATGACTCGTGACGGCAACGTGTTTGTGGCGTCTCGCTCGCAAGAGGAATATGTCTTCACGATAAAGAAGATCATAAGCGCGATGAGCGTAGCGACGGGTTACATGCCAAGTCTCAAAGAGACAAAAGACGATGTCGACACTTTCTGGGAGCGATAACTGTGCTACACGTAACTAGATCTTTTGTCGCTATGCAGCTATCTGGTCTCTTGTGGCTTGTCACAGCTCGAGATAATGCTTGTCGCGTCTTTGACGTGCGAAATCAACGTATTGAAATGATCACGTTCTTGCGAGAACACCACGATTTTGATATGACGCGCGTGTCTCTGATAACGACACGCGATGAAGTGATCGAGCTTGACAAGATGACAACGAAACAACTTAAACGTTGCAGTCACAAAATTCCTTAACACATCTGTCACGAAGTCAATCAATGATTCGCTTGTCTGCTGGAGTTACACAACATGAAACACATCTTGAAAATCTGCGCTTTTTCGTTGATGCTTAGCTGTGGCTCAGGTATTCCTTGCGGCCCGCTGTATCCAAGCGGCTGCCCGCTGTGGATGTACTGCGCAATCGTCGACGGTCAGTTCACCTGTCAGCGCTCAAACACTGCTGACTCATCTGAGTAGCAGCTAAGCAAGCTCTCTTCTAAATCAAGCACGTCTCTGCTCCAAGTCTCAGAGATCTTCACAGACATCGAGCTGATCTCTATCCTCATGATGCTGCATTCTTCTCCACGTCTTGCAGAGACGTGCTCTCCCTCTCTGAACGGAGAGAACACGACCATCGCGATTCGACTATAGATCTTCCCAGCGATGATGTGTTCTACGCACTCATCTTTCAGATCTCCAGGACACGTTGGGATAGTTTTAGACATCGCAGATGACAAGCTCGTTCTGAACTTTCACGTCACGCTTAAGTAAGATATTGCTACTGACGCTGTCAGTGAATTGCTTCTTCTGAAGCGCAGTGATCATACATGTGCGATCACTGTCTGCGCTGATCACGATCTCAAATAATCCACGATAGAATCCACGAGCGAGCATCCCCGGCGTCATCTCACATCTCAACTAAAACTTTTGCAGCTCGTCTTGAGCTGTTGACCAGTTTCACGCAGACATTGTCTGCACTCGAGATATCTGTGTCAAAGAAACGCAATGATACGTACGTCTCATCGTTTGTCGCGCTCACGATCATCGATATGATCATCCCATCAAAGATAGAATCGAGACACCCAGGAGCGATCTTCTTGTTTGCGTCATCCATGTCAGTCACACAAGATCCAGCCGAGTTCAGTCAGATGATTGTCAACGATCTTGCTCAGTCTCACGAAATCAGCGTGATTGTCTCCGCTTCCCGGTCCGAATGACACGATCTTGACTCGTTCATCAGTCAGTGGCCCGATGTCAGCTTGCCAGATCCACTCTGCGTGTGTTGTGTTTAGAGCTCGATACTGTCCGACTTTTCTCAACCACGCTCGACAGTTCCATCCGTCAGGCTTTGAAGCTCCATGCAAGAGCCTCTGTCCATCAATGATGTGATCTGCTTTTGAATACGGGATCCACGGACCGAGCATAGCTCTCTTTGTGCAGATCAGTTTTTTGCGCGCTGTTTCTGCCATGTCTTCGAAAGGCTGAAGCTGCATGTCAAGCTGATGCAGCTCAGCTTCTAAACTCGTTCTTGCCTTAGCTTGAGCTGAGCGCATTGATTCAAAGCGCGCTTGCGCTTGCGCAGCTTCTGCAGCTAATTCTTTTAGAAGAGTTTCACCGTTCATGTCATGCTTCTGGTGACGCGATGTGCAGACCCAAGAAAGGAGCGACAAATCGCTCTTCTTCTAGTTTTGCTCCGCTTCTGCTGAGAACGATGCACAGACTGTCTGAGATGATCATGCAGGTGTGACCCTTGCGTCTCAGATCACCAGGCACGATCACGTCTCTTGGGTCACACCTGACGTGTCGAGACGCTGAGCTGTGACCTGGCATGATCTCAGTATAACAAATCTTGAAAAGAAATGCACAGTTTGCAAGAATTTGTTCGAAGCATCTGTTCACAAGCAGATCTGAGCAGTGCAAGTTTCTGAAAAGTTTGTTATATTAAGATCGTGAGAAAGAAACAGCCGAATTATGTAGATCGAAAATCAGAACTGCGTCTAGCGCCATGGAATCGCGGGCAATGGCACGGCCAGCTTGTGTCTGTTGACGGCTGTCCCGCTCACGATTTCACACGTGATGACGTGTCTGAAGTGATCATCGCGAGCGAGATCGGAGCAGATGACTATGACGGCTCGATCGTCGCGATCGTCAAACTAAACGACGGTCGATATGTCGGTTGGGAAGCGTCGTGGGGCCCGACTGGTGATGGATTCTCAGCTGACGCATACGGTGGTGACGCAGACATCTTATTTGCGTCTTCTGTCAAAGCTCTGTTTTTCTACATGTCAGAAGACACTAGATCTCGCATCATGGAGTCTTTAGAAGAAGAGATCTGATGCTCTCGCCGGGCGACGTGTATGTGTCAAACTAGCGTCTTCTGACGATCTTGTGCTGTGTCTTAGCGTGAAGTCTGCTACGCGCTTCACTCGAGCTCTGATGACTTTTAATGTCATGACAAAGCGCCTGTGTTTCTTTGAGATAAGCTTGTCTGATCTAGAATTCTTCGTCATAAAACGATTCTGATGAAAAAATGCATATCAGTTTCGCACAGCGCAAACATAAAACCTGGCGAGTTACTTGCAGTGATCCCTGAAAATAGGTTAGCTATAAGCCACGGCAAGATGATTCTAGTGTTTGAAATCTCTTTCAAAGATCAGTTTAACGATGTTGGCGAGATCTCTGGGATCAGCGTCGCAGATGGTTCAGTGATTGAATTCGAGATCTTCAAAAGCTATCGACCGAAACTGACTGCGATCTGCACGAGTGACACATGACAGATGAGCAAATCAAACTTGCACCAGGTGATCTTGTGTTCATTTACAGATATGCTGGGAGGACTCAGCTGAGTCTCTGCATGACATTATACGCAGACGGAGATGATCTCATGGTCTGCATCAGCCTGCGAGATTCAAAGCCGAATTGGATCTGGCATAAACAAGACAGAGAAGATGTCATCTCACGCGTCGACTGATCCAGCTCAAAAGATCGAGATCTGTCCTGGAGATCTCATCTGCAGGCGAGACAGCGAGCAAGACATGATCATATTAGATCTTTATGCTGGGCGTGATGATCGTGATTGCGTTGATGTCCTACATGTCGGACTGGCGATCAACGTGACTCGCAAAAAGTGCAGATACATGCACGTGTTTCACACGCAATACGCTATCAATGTCAGCAAGATCGAGTGATCACTCACTCAAGATCGTCTCAGACGTCAGATTTATCTGCGCACTCGTGCCACTATAAGCAACTTCACCTCTTTTTGTCACCCATAGCGCTTTTGCCGCCGCTGCATATGCTGCACTCGTCTCGCGTTCAGCGAAGATAAAAAATCTTAACTGATTGTCTCGCAGAGAGATCAGCATGCCTGGTGTCGCTGGCTTAGCCGCAGTCATCTGACAACCACTCATAAATGTTGTGTAAGTTCACGATTCGAAACGCTCTCGCGTTCGGGTCAAAGATCATCTTTGATTGCGCTCTGTGATCTGCAGATATGCAGAGCAGAGGCACGACGATGACTGTCGCGATGACTCTCGCGTCTAAACGCACATAGTCTCTTGCCAGAGAGAGATCACCTGGTGTGCTCATTGTGACACTGTTCACTTCTCTACAGGTATCCTATTGGCCAGTCTGTTAGAACACCCTGTGCGTCAAACAGACACACACGGTGAACTGTCTCGATAGCAAGCTCAACGACTGCGGTCTGCTTGTCAAGATAATTCATTTCGACCAGCTCGCCAATTCTGCTGATGATCGACGCAGAATTTGTCGCCACGATCAGGTGAGTCTCAGCGTTGTCGCAGATCGCTTCATATAAGATCTTTTCAAGGATCGTGATCTGCTCTGAAGCTCGGTGCTTCGCTGCTGGGTGCATCACGAGCGTGATGTCTTCACGCGCTTGAAGTTCAGACTCGATCAGTTGTGAGACTCGCTCATCGATCTTGTCAAGCTCTCCGCAGACGACTGTCAACTTTCTCAGCATCACTCATCTCCTCGAATGATCACGTCGCCGCAAGGCCTCGGCGTCAGCAGACTCCTGATCTTCAGCCCGTTTGATTCGATCGCTACTGATTGAGCGATGCAACCTGACATCATGTGTGTGATCAGATGAAGGCGTTTGAAATAATATTCAACGACTATGTCGCCAGGTCTGATTTCGCTTGGATCTTTTCGCATCTTTGCGTTCATCTCTCTGCTGAGAATAGACTCTGTGCGCTAACGATAGTGTCATCAGGCATCACGCCAAGCAGTGGCCATCCAAATTCAACGAATCCGCTGACGTCTACGCACATCACGAATCGATCTTCTGTGTCTATAGAAAAGATGATCTCAAACCACTCAAATCTGTTTCTATAGACGCGCGCTAGCAGATCTCCTGGTGAATTGTTCATCAGCCTGCACTCCTCAGCAGATCTTTTCAGAGTCGCGCACACTCTTGCGATTTGCGAGCTGCGGACATGACTCTGACGGATCCAGATAAAACGTCAATGTCAGATATCTGTCATGATTTGAGATCATGATCTCGATCCAACTGATCTTTCTACCATAGCTGACTTTTTCAATCTGAAGATCACCTGGATTGATCTGTTCTGTGTTTCTCATATCAGCAAGTCTTCTGAGAAAGAGGAGTATGTATCAGCTGCGATGCCCACGACAATCTTTTGAGAATTACAGTATACGCAGATAGTCAAGCTGCTGCTGACGTTCACTGTCGGATCGATAACGATCTCAAGCCAGCGCAGTCTGTGATCTTTTGTGTAGCTCAATAGCAGCGAGCCTGGGATGATCTTTTTGACATTCACGTGTCGCCACCAGCAGCGACAAATTTATCAGAGCGCGGAAAAATCTTTGCAAGTCGACTGTAGTCGAGAAAAGTGTCACCATCATCATGAGTTGCTATCGTCTTAGAAAATTTCTCCTTAACAGAATCGCTCGCTGGGACTTCGTAGAACAAGCGAAGTCCACATCTTGTGCTTGTTCTGTCGCCATCGTCGTCATCAAAGACTTGTATCAAGTCACCAGGGACTGCAGATCTGTGTTTTGACATCAGATGTATCCGTAAATCAGAGATCGATGTCTCTGACTGCGATTCGCTCTCGACGCAACCAGTGCTTCTTGTCTGGCACGTCTTCTGGCTTAGCTTTCAGCGCGCACGCTTTGCAGACAGCGACGTCTTTCGGAACGTACCAAAACTGCGTATGCTCTCGACAGAAACAGCATCGCTCTCTGTAGCGCTTGCAGAGCGCGCTGTCAGGCTCTTCTGTGACAGAGATCATTTCTTGCTCCAGACAAACAGCCAAGACGCGATGTCGTGTTGTCGCAGCTCAACGCCCTCGCACCCAGAGAAAGCTAGATACACGTCAGCGTCGAGCGTCATGCTATACTGCCCACCCTTGTAACCATCGAAAGTAGCAGCTGAAGCGATCTCAAACATCTTTATCTGATCTGCGAGATAGATCGGAGCGCTGCTGTAGCTGACGCCAAGCGAGTGGTAATCACCACGATATGAGTGAAATTCACCAAGTGAACGCTCTAGCAAGAAATCGCTTGGAAAGCGTCGCAGATACTCGATGACTTCTCTGATCTTCATGATCTCAGTATAACAATTCTTTGACAAGAATTGCACAGTTTTAGAGAGTTAATTTGTGGTTTGGTTATTATACCAAAAATTGTTTGTCTGCGCTCTGATCTAAATTTGAAAACTGTGCAATTCTTGTCAAAGAATTGTTATACTGAGATCATGTCAGTGCCACACAAATCAAGCATTCGTGTAGCTCCGTGGGATCGCGTCAAATGCTGGGACGTACAACTGATATCAGTAGATGGCTGTCCCGCCGACGATTTCACCTATGATGACGTAGCAGAAGTGATCTTTCTAGATGAACAAGAATACACGTATGAGTATCGCGCTGGCATAGATCCAGTGACGATCGTCAAATTAAACGACGGCCGATATGTCTTCTGGGAAGATGAAGATCCAGACGTAGACCTCTGTTTTGCTTTTTCTATCAAAGCTTTGTTGTCTTACATGACAGAAGAAGCAAGATCTCGCATCATGACTTCTCTAGAACAAGAGATCTAAATTGGAACAGTCAGCGTCAAAGAAAAAGTGCCCAGGTGATCTTGGGACGATCATCGATGATCGCAACGACTGTCTAAACTTGCGAGACTGCTTGATCATCGCATCAACAGATGCAGACATTGTGATGCTAATTCTTGCAACGCCAGATGGCGCTCTTCTGCGAGAAATTTACGTCAGACTGAAGATCTTGTCAGTAGCAGAGTGATCAAGTGTCAAAGCGCGTGTCTGATGACAGATATCTGCCTGGTGATCTGACTGCTCGCGACTCGAAGCATCATCTGTCGATCGTGATCGAAACAAGAGCAAGAAGTTGCGTCATATTGACTTGCTTCAGATCTGACTCAATCGGATCGTTTCACATAATCGATGGTCTTCCACTCGAGCATTCCCCATAAACTGTGGAACTCTCTACATCACAGATGAAATCAGACGCGCCACCGATTCAGACTCCAGCTTTCACCGCGCTTCTAGCTGTGATAGAGAGGCTGACAGCGCGCGTGTACGCTGCGACGCAGTGCTTCAATGACTGGCGATCACCACGTGGAAAGATATGTGTGCCTCTGAATGACGCAGAGGGTCTTTTACATGAATTCTGTCACTGGCTCGTCGCAGACGTTGTAGCGCGAGACAGCGATGATTACGGTCTTGATGCTGATGATGAATTGACAGCTAGACAGAGACAGAAACAAGAGCGACAAGAGAAGATGTGTGGTTGGATAGAAGACGCTCTATATTCAAGAGCGGGTGTGTCGAGAAAATATAGCAGCGTTGATGAATCAGATTATCTGTCAAGTCCCTCTCTGAAACGCAGCTCTATGTTTCACTTGTCGAAGATCAGCGAAGAAGATCAGCGTCTGATCACAGAAGCGCTGCGATTGCCTGGTGGCTGCGCTTGCGCATATTCTGACACGCAGTCAGAATGGCCCTTCACGATGCGAGATCACATATGACACTGACACCTGGCGATCTGTTCTGTCGATTTGACGAGAAGCTCGGACAGCGGAAGGGATTTAATGGATTTATCTTCTGCTGCAGCAATGATGATCTGGCAGATCTTGTGCTTTTCATCTGCGCTGGCTGGTTTCCCGCGAGCGTCGAACTAGCGTCAGTTGATGAACTTGCTGCATTCTGTGCTAGATGCAGAGCTCTCATCTGTCAAGAGACGTGAAACTGTGCAAGACAACGCAGAAAATGATATGATCGCAACAGACAGTGATCTGAGCATCACAATGCCGGGTGCGCTGTCAGCTTACATTTATTCACAATCAATACTCAACATCACTGTGTCAATTTGTGACGCTGAATCTTTTTTATATACATTGTATGTTGAAGCTTGGTATGACTGCGTGACACAAGAGACAAGCTGCGTGATGCGCTTTGCGTATGTTGGTTTAGAGGGAAATGGATACAGACCGCGAATTGCGTGAAATAGATTCACATGTTAGCTGATCTGAACACGTGTCCCGGTGATCTGATCGTGTCAAAACTGACAGGCATAATCAGATTTTGCGTTATTGATGAACTCGATCATTTTCTGTGCATCGTCTCGTGGCCTGTGTGTATCGCTAGCGGATTTGATCATGTGCACAAGAAAGCACTTGAATTCAATCGAGCTCAGTTTGAGATGTTGTGGAAATCGTGACCAAGTTTCATAACTACAGATCGCCTTATGAGCGCAATCCAGGTGACTTATTGATCTCTCGATCGAATATGTTGTTTATCAGCGTAGAATCGAGTGAAGAGTCAGATCATCTCAAAGCAATGCTACTAATCTTTGTTCGAACTGATCGAAAAAACTGCTGCGCTTACATTGAACGCATCTCACCCAGCTCGGCATCACTGGGCCTTGTCATGATCGACAGAGCGGATTGCTGATTTGACATCACATAAGACACATCCAGGCGATCTTTGTTCGCGACACGCGACTGGTGGGAAGCTCTTGTTCATCTGTTTACTCAGCGACAGTTTGATGCTTGCTGTGAATTTATCTGACATAAACACTAGACGTGCAGTGATGATCGATCTAAATCATGAATTGTTTCACGATAAGAAAACAGTCATCATGCTCTCAGCAGAAACTTGAGATGAAATCAGAGCAATTACCTGGCGATCTGTTCTGCTACTCAGCAGAGCTTGCAAAACAGATCATACGCATCTGGATTGGGTTTCAGCGGATTCCTGAGATTGATGACGTGGTTGGCACAGCGATCAGAATCGATGAAGATGTAAACGTAGTGTTGTATGATGTTCGCATGATGCACCAAATCGGATTGAACCGATGCATATTAGAGAGTCATGATATTTGATGAGCGAGATCGATAAATCTCTGGAGAAGTCAGAGATGAAATCACACAATCCTGGAAATCTGTTTCTACACGCACACGAATTAGCTATCTCTGTCGCGAGATATGGAGACGCAGCTGCATCTGAAAGATTTATGATGGTAGTCATACCGATCGGCTTATCAAGATCTAGGATCTGTGACTTTTATTTTGAGCTTTTTTATGTTCAGAATTTCACGTCTCTGTGCGAGATGAACGACTGATGTCAGATCTAGTTCAAAAGATTGAGTTCATTCCCGGTGATCTGTTTCTTCTCTATAAAAATTTAGACGTTCTTCCCGATTGGACTCCCGATTGGGCTCGCGGACCAAAACTGATCGTCTCTTGCGAGATCAACAGTGATCTCAATCATGATGTAAAGCTGCTGATCATCATCGCAGACAAACACTCAAAAAGTCGCGTGTTGATCATGCGTCGCAATTCTAGCTGAACATAATGTTCAGCTAGAATTCATATTTCGACACGAAGAGTGTGTCAAGTGACAGAAGGCCGTGACGAACTGATCAGACCTAGTGCTCTGTTTTGGTTTCGGCGCTTTGTGAGTCCCAACATCAGGATGCTGATTGAAGTGTCAAAAACTGAAGAGTCAGAGAAGATCATGTGGCGCTGCATAGTTGCTTATGATGACGAAGTCACACTTGACACTGTGACGCAAGACAGAGCGCTGATCACGTATAACGCGCTATTCAACGAATCATGAGCAGCAAAGAGTTAACACCCGGATCTCTGTTCTTGATGCATCCGCTCAAAAGAGAACTGAGGCTCTTAATCTGCGTGTTTGATATCAGCGATGTTCTCCGCGACGGCGCTGATGATCATCATGTGTGGTTTCATCTCAAAATCAATCTTGACGGGATCGCTGAACTTGTTCAGGGACGATCGAGATGGGCTCTGACTAGCGATGACGTGACAGTGCTGTCTCTTGACAGCGAGTGATGAGGTGACTTATGGACAATCTAGCGAATGTTTTGATAGCACTTGCGCTGTTAGCGAACACCCGCTGCGCTTTTGACACGCCCTATCCCAGAACAGGGATCTTAGTCATTGCGTTGATCTGCGCTGTCGCAGCTCTCGCTTTGCATCTGCGTGCTCTCTTGATCTGAGAAGACATGAACAACGCACCAGGAAATCTGTTTCGGTTTAAGATCTTAGATCGCGACTGTCCCAGGCTGCAGATCGCTGTCATCTTCAGCAAAGATCAAAAACTGACTAAATGGTGGGACATCGCGCTAGGAAAAGCGCGAGGCGCAGTCCTCATAACTCGCGTCAGGAAAACTGACAGAGATCACGAGATAGAAACGTTAATCGATCTTGGAACTGATCAAGCTGTCGAACCATGCTAAAGCAGACTCAACTGAGTCAAATGTTAACGTATACATGTCAGAGATCAAGACTTTGCTCTCGTTTAGAGAGACTCGCATCTCTTTGCTCACAGCTGTTCTCTTATCACGATCTTTTGATTTAGTTGCTTTGAACGTCTGCTTGTTTAATTTCTTTGCTAAATTCATAGCAAGTTCTTTCATGAGAGGCTTGCTATAATCATAATCTCGACGTAGCCATTTCTCAAACATCTCTGCAGAGATATCGACTGTTGCTATGCTAGTTGGTGACACATTCTGCCTGATCAGAGATCGCAGCGCAGATTTTAATTGCTTCACATGTTTGCCTGACTTTCATCGTTCAGTCGTTGAGTAGTTCTGTCTCAAACTTTGACCAATCAGAAGTAGCAGTTGTCACGCGAACGATACACCCGCTGACACTTGCTTCAAGCGATAAGACATCAAGATACATGCACCCATCCATCTCTGCTATGAGAGATGACGTTATGAGGAGTCTTGGAACGCTAGATTCCAGAAAGACAGAAAACACAGCTCCGGGCAACAGCTGATCTTTTTTCATCTTCAGATCTTTTGATTTGATTTACTTCAAGCCGAACAGACGCTCACTCATGATCTGCTGAGTTTCTCGATGCTCAGACGCTCGCACTAGATCAGCAGCGTGTTTGAACGCTTCAGCTTGCCCTGCGAAACGAGCGTAACTCATATCATCACTGCGATCTGCACATTCACTCGCTGATTGCTGAGACTCGTCAGCAAGTCGCTGCAGTTCTTTGATCAGTTCACTCACTTGATCTCCTTCAGTGAATCGTTACGTCTCATCTGGAGAGATTATCACGTCTTGTGAAAATTGTTGTTTATTTCGCAAAAAACTCAATTGTCTCAACTTTATATTCTTCAGATTGATTTCGATATCATGAAATAAACAGATTGAAACTGAGCGTGCGAGGTTATCTTCTATATGCGTGACAATAGCTAGATCAGTTTTTGTTTGATCAAATGGACTGATCACTAAATCACCTGGTTTCAAATAATGCTCAACACACACTAGATCTTTTCTTTTAGATGTCGGCATGGATGATCTCGTCGTCTTGAGATTGTGATCTGTCACGTAAAAATCCCCTATTTCGCAACTGATGCAGATCTGTATCACTGTTTGTTGCAACAAAGATCGTTATGCACTCAGCTATGTCGCTGCTCGATGTGTGCGTGACAAGTGAGATGTCATATCCAGCTGACGTGTATCTGCGAATAAAGAGATCACCTGGATTTAACCTGAGCTTATCACCCAATCTTTTAGATGTCTGCTTAGATTTCTGCATGAGCGATCTCGCCATCTTGGCATTGTGATCTGTCGCGCAATAAACCTATCATCTGCAATCGATCTGTCTCGTTCCACGTCGTGACAAAGATCGTTATGCACTCAGCTCGCACAGCGTTAGCAACTGCATTAGAAGACGTATGAGTGACAAGTGAGATGTCAATCACACTTGACTCGTACCTGCGAATCAGCAGATCGCCAGGATTCAGATTGCGATCACTCATATTGTCTTTCAATATCATTCGCTGTCAGCGTGGACGATCTCATCGTCTGTCTGATCTGATCTGTCACGGAAGAATTTCACAGATCGATGCAGATCATAAGTCGCGTTAAAGATCACCATACATTTAGCAGCATTTTTGAACACATGCGTCACTAAGACGATACTATATTCAGTTGAATCATAGCTGCGAATCAGCAGATCACCTGGGTTCAGCAGTCGTGATTCTTGATCGCTCACGTCTCTTCACCAGACTGGCTCGCTGCAATCAGCAGTCGCTTCTTAAACTCAGCTTGGATCGCGACGCACAGACCGCTGAGAGGCTCATGCGTCGAAGCGAACTGGCTGCTCGATGCGTGTCGCGCTAGAGCGCTTTGCGCAGCATCAAGATCTTTGTCGCTCGCTTGAGCCAAGAGCCTGACAAATGCATATCCTGCTGTGATGATCTCTTCGCTGTTCATGATATCAGTTTATCACAGATCACAGAACATTGCACAGATCTTCTGAAAGAATCTGAAATCTAACAGGTATAGTGGTTTAACCAATTTGAGACAGATGTATTCCACTGTAATACAAAAATTCTTTCAGAAGATCTGTGCAATGTTCTGTGATCTGTGATAAACTGATATCATGAACAGCGCAGATGGCTCGATCAAGCTGAGAGATCTCAAGCGCGGTGAACTCGTCTACGTGCGAGACGAAGCTGGAGCGATCAAGATCGGTGTCGTGCTAAAGATCCTCAAGACTCGCTGTCGACTCATCCCGCTCTCTGGTGAGAGTCGCTTGACAGACGTAGCTGTTCACTTCGCGAAGACTGCGACATCAGCGAGATGGCTCAGCACTCCGCAAGAGGGTGACACTGGCATCTTCTCGATCACAAAAGAAGAGATCCTCTCTTGTCCACCGATGTTCAAGTCGATCGCTAGCGACTCGCAGAGAGCTAGCGAGATGATCGACTTCGCGCTTCTCTTGGCTGGAAAGACCAACATCAATCCGCGTCTCTCAGATTGGAGCGGTTCATTTCGATAAACTGAAACAGCAATGAACGCTCTCACTTGAACAGCGCTCGCTCAGATCAAAAAGGATAAGTGAAATCATGAACGACTACAAGCAGATGTTTTGCAAGGCAGTAGATCTTGGCAAGAAATTTCGCGTCAAGCGCGCGAGGACGAAGCGCGCTCTCACCGAGCTAAAAGCTTGGTACAGCGCTCTGCCGATTGAGATCAGGACTTTAGCGTGGGGCTTGCTCATCCGCGACGCGAAGGGCAACCCAGACGTCGAGATCGCTAAATGGATACACGCTTCGATAGCGGAAGCGCTTCTTGCTGTGTATGGCGTCTCGCTCGAAGCTGGCAACAAGAACGTCAAGCCAGTCGCTCCGACGATCGTGGCGCGGATCGAAGAGCTGCTGAACGACGGCCAGCGCGTCAAGAACATCACGCCAGCCGAAGACGCCACAGCTCGAGAGATCATCGCAGCGTTTGAAGAAGCGCGACGGCCTGTGACTTAGATCTGAACAGATCTGAAAAACATTCACTCACAGATCTGACTGGAGTTTAGTCATGTCCTGCAAGCGATACGCGATCACTGTCTGGTTCAGTGGCGCTTCTCGTCCATCGTATATCTGTTACGATCAGCAACGAGGCTATGTCAGCTGCTCGCAGCGTCCGCAGCTAGAACACTGCTTTGCCGACAAGTCTGAAGCTGACGCTGCTGTCAGATTAGTTGGCAACCCGTGGGGTGCTAGCTTGCGAGAAGCACCAAAAGTTGTTGACGTTGATATCGCGCCGATGCTGCTCTCTCGCAAGCAGCGCTTGCTTGACGAGATCGCTGAGATCGATCGCGAGCTGCAGAACAGCTGATCGCCTTAAAAAGGAATAGACAAGTGACACTGACGCGAACACAGAAAACACTGCTCAGATGCATGCTAGACTGCAACGTGTGGGCGACTAGCCGCGAGCACCTGTGGCGAGCTCCCTGGTTGATGCAGCCTGTGCGCAAGCACGTCACGATGCGCACCATGATCGCGCTGGCTGACGCAGGTCTAGTCGGATTCGGATCTTGTGACGGCTTGCTGTTTGCTGGTCTCACGCCTGAGGGCGTCATCTTTGCACAGTCTCTGAGATGACAAGCAAACGCGACAGCGCTGCGATCGATCTTGAGCCGCAGACAGCTGATCGCTCAAGAACACTCTCACTAAAAAGGTAGACACGCAGCCATGGCACAGTTAAGCGAGAAAGCGACTGAGTTAGCAAATCTGTCAGATGATGATCTGACAGACGAGCTTGTCGCGCTGATCTTGCAAGCGAAAGCGACTGACAACTGGGATCATGATCTCGCTGCAGCGCTAGGTCGAGAGATCGCATCGAGACCAGCGCTTCAAGACTTGCTGCGATCTATCAAGCAATGAAGCTGATCACGCTGTCGAAAGATCTGGCTTGACTTCTGCTTGGCGAGAGACAGATCTGACACAGTGCTGTCAGCTGGCTGGGAACAGCCCCGTATCTAGAGTGACTCGAAGCAGCTGGTGGGGCCCCATTCAAGAGGCCATATAGGGCCCCGTAAAACAGGGGGCTAGGGCTGGCCAACATGTATGGGGCTCTCGGGAGCGGTCTGGTGTGCCCTAGACCACGCACATTTCCCGAGAAAATCCTCGACCGTCACTCAAACACGCGTCTCTCGAGATCTCACGAGAATTTCGCCGTCAGATCCAATCTGTCTGATCCTCTGCTCTCTACATCGCCACCACCAGCATTCAGCTCGCAAGCGCTAATCCAGCTCGCCTGACTCTGCTGATCTGAGTCTGATTTTCTTGAGTCGCTTGCAGACTCGTAGAGTCACAAGAATTTCCCGAGATCTTGCGCATTCAGATCTAAGATCAGATCGTAAAAAATCTCACGAGAAAATCGCGCCAAGGTCAGACTTCTCTGAAGCAGCATCAGTCTCTTTTGATCTCTTTAAAAGATTGTTCTCTAAAAGATCACACAGCAGATTTTTAGCGTCTGTCTCAGACAGAGAAGCAACGCTGCGCGAAGAGCTGTGAGGGAGTTTTGTCTTTGACCACCTTAGACGATCATCGATCTTTGACATGCTCTGATCATACCGTGCTTAGCAGTCACGATGCACAGCAGATTCTTTTGAAAGATTATTGTCTAGATTTTAGACGTTCACGCTGCAGCTCACTTACAGTTATTAGACATGATGAACAGCAGATTCACAGACGCTTTGCGTGAGTTGATAAGAGAGACAGTGCTAAGTGGTGAACAATCGCTGAAGAAGATCGGTCGTAATGAATATCAATACGGGCGCAACGCTGACACTGGCTTAGCTCTGATCAACATCATCAAGAGACCAGAACAAGAGCTGTATGGATACGCTCTGAGGCTTGACGCGCGGACAGAAGAGACTTTTGAGAAGATGATGAGATCGATAATCAACAGCTTGCGCGCGATGGGCGTGTATGAGCTGAGGACGCACGTTCGAGGGTTTGACAGAGAGCACACAAAGATTGTCGAGAGATTAGGTTTCACTATAAAATATTTTGAAGCGCGACGAGGCAAAGCAGCTGAACACAGGTGGATCTTAAAATTCTGAGAGATCAGAGATCAGCTTTCGACCAGTGATCCACGTCGGAGATCTGAGCAGCGCTTGACACCTCACGCGCGAGTCGTCATCGATGAAGCTGCAGATGCACAAGATCCGATCGACATGACTGCTTGGTGCGCTGATGAGCAATGTCAGCACGTCACAAGCTTTATGACCGTTATAAGATCGAACGCGGTCGATCATCAAGCAACCTGATTCGGGCTCTTCAAGCAACATGTCTGCTCTTGTCTTCTCTCTGTTTGATCTGATCAATCGCTATTCAAAAGCGTGTCTGATCCACGTGAAAGATTTCACCTGGACAGCTCCTGAGCTCCATGGCGAAGCGCAGACGCACAAGATCTCATCTCTGTCAATCAGATCGCAGATAAACATGAGAAGTTCACTCTGAACTGACTCTGCGATGCGAAAGTGATCGACTCCAAAGCTTCCCGGTTTTAGCTGCTTTAACTTCACGCTAGTGACTCCGCTGTGTAGACTTCGCTTGACACAGCAGACTAGATCACTGCTTTTGGAAACAAGCGATCGATCAGCAGGCGCGGTGCATCAGTGAGACGCTGATCTGACTCGATCTGTATCATGAGACACAAGGGATATGGTTCGCTCTCAAGATAGAGAATCAGACTTGTCTCTTCAATAGAAGAGTCACTGATGTCATGAATTATGATCAGATCACCAGCTCGGCGATCTGCATTTGATGCGTCAGCAGTCTTCACACAGCACTCGACCCTTTCTGTTTCCAGCGCGAACAGAGCTCAAGACCGTTCTGCCTATGTGAAGGCTGCTCTCAGAGCGAGCGCCGCTCATGAACGACAGAGTTAGACACTGAGAGAAAGTCTCGCTGTCTAAGCAGATCAGCAGATACGTCTCTGTGACAGCTTTGCCATGATAAAAATATCGATCTTCAGTGAAGATGAGACAACCTGGATTGTCTTTCAGACCTAGCACGTGATTCACGTTTGTCGCTCTAAGATCTCTGAGAAAGAGGTCGAAGATCTGAAAGCGAATGACAGCTGCTGAGTCTTAAGATCGATCACTAGAGATCTGGCGCCGTGCTGCGTCACAGTGAGACATATGAATGGCGACGATTGAAGATCACCGGCGCGGTCTCTGACCATGTGCCTCAGCTCACCAGGCACCAAGTCTGTGCGTCTCGGTTCTTTATCTGTCATCTGCGTAGCCTTCTAACAGTTTAGAGCTAGTTTTTGAGATTCTCGTCTCGAAGTGAACGCTCTTTGACTGCAGATCTGCTAGCAACACAAGCGCGATCGCGACAGCTGCTGAGTGAGCTGTGTCAGAGACGCAGATGAAGATCTGATGCGAGAACGTGCGCAGCTCACCCGGTTTCATCTCGGCTGTCACGGTGTCACCAGTTTCTCTCTCAGCATAGACGAGTGCGTGTCATGGATCGAAAGATCCAGATTTGCGTGCA
>OFRG01000042.1_pt1 | contig 46482 bp, 68 predicted proteins | sample 1543071 | NCBI WGS metagenome assembly OFRG01 (sample SAMN07774222, study PRJEB24372) | wastewater metagenome | isolation source: WWTP Verbania (Effluent) | place: Italy: Verbania | collected 2015-12
CTCTCTGTTGATGTTGTGTCGGGCCGGACGTACTCGTTTGATCTGACGCTACTCATGGCTGACTCTACCGCCGCTGACGGGATGAAGATCGACTTCAACGGGGGTTCTGCCACGATGACCATCTTCGGCGTGTCTTGCGTTGCGACCAACGACACCAACGGAGCTACGGTTGCCTTTACGGCGGCGACATCTGCCGCCCTGGCGACTGTACTGAACGTGGCTACGATGGCTTCGACAGGTGTTCACATGGTCCGGTGCAGCGGGTTCATGGTTCCTTCTTCGAGTAGCACTTTCATCGTCCGCGCTGCTCAGAACGCACACACAACCGGCACCTTGACAATCAATCGTGGGTCATGGATGTCGGTGCGTGACGCGAGGCCTCTCTAAGTAACATGACGCCATCTATCTCCGAGTCTGATTTTCGAAATCATGGTCTGGCAGACTCCGTACTGCCTCGCCATCTTTCGTTGCGAGACTCCAACCGTGGATTTGATCGCTACGACTTCTTCATTGGTAAGCTTGGACCAACTCGCTTCTTCTCCTCGGAGCGTCACGTTCCTGCCCTTTGCGACCATGTCAACCGTATTGGCCTTGTTGCTTCCTGCCCAGAGGTGGGAATGGTTTACGCAAAGCCTGACATCGCAGGAATGGCACACGCAAAGCCCATCTGGGACTGGTCCGTTGGAGAGAACCCAAGAGAGCCGGTGCGCCTTCCTCGGCTTCCCGTTGAGTTGGAAGGTTCCATACCCGTGACGGTCCTTGCTTGCGGTCCAAAGCCAACAGTCGTTCGGTCCGCGTTTTTCGACCTTCGCCCAGAAGCGTTTGGTAAAGTCTCGATCAGCCATGATGACCTCCTATCGGTCGCTGTGGTTAGGGTTCGAAGCGAGTCTGAACACTCGCTTCGTCCCGCCAATTCTAACACTTAGGAGTTACCATGAAACTCAAATCTCTTGCCATCCTCTCCCTCCTCCTCCTGACCGCAGTCTCGGCCTCCGCGCAGGAAGCCACACTCTCCTCGCCCGTCGCGCAGCCCTCCGAAGCCAAACTCGTCCTCCAGCGCTTCGACTGCAACTTCGTGTCCAACCAGTGCGTCATCAGCCTGAACGTTATGGACAGCGGAAAGACCGCCACCATTCGCTACTTCAACCTCGTGGTGCCCGACCCCGCGCACCCCACGGCTACCTTCGCGGGTATTCTCGGGGCCGCTGGAACCACCCGAGCCACCGAAACCGGGGGCGCTGAGCGCCGGGCGAACTTCCGCGTTATCGGCTACCTATTTGACCAGGGCTACCTCCCGCAAGTCTCCTCCGTCGCCCCGTAATGATCGACCGCTGGATCTACTCGCATGAGAACCTCTTCGCGTACTCCGTGGGGGTCGCCGGCGGGTTGTGGAATGTCGTGCTTCTCCAAACTCTCCCAACGGAGGCGCTCTTGAACCTCAAAGATCCGGTGGCGTACGCATCCCTCATCGCGCTGTCAGGTGTCATGGTGACGGTGTTCACCACTAGAAGCGTTGCCGCATTGAACAAGCTCGCGGAACTGCCCACCAAGGAGGAGATTCTTGGGGCCATCGACAAGTTGGGCAAGAAGGTGGACGAGAAGCACCAGAACCTCTTTGACGAAATCCGAGGGGTGAGTGACCGTGTTCTCGTTCTGGAAACTCGTGAGGAAGTTGAGAATGCAAATCACTCCCCACTTCACTCTTGAAGAACTCGCCTGCCATGACGGCACTCCCTACCCGCAGGCGTGGGTTGCAAGTCGCGCTGTACCTATATGCGAAGCGGCTGAGTTCATCCGCGAGCAGTGCGGTTTCCCGCTCGTTGTCAACTCGGGGTTTCGCACCGAGTCTTACAATCGAAGCATTGGTGGCGCGCGCAATTCACAGCACGTCCAGGGGAGAGCGCTGGATCTCCACCCACAGCGAGGTTCATTGAAGGTGCTGCGCGAGGCGGCGCAGCGTGCGCGTGAACTCGGGCTGATTACCGGCATCGGGTTCTACTCCGACTTCGTGCACATCGACACCCGCGAAGGGCCTAATGTGACCTGGTACGGGTCGCGCACCGTCGAGCAGAACATGGGCAAGGAATGACTGAACAGCACCAGAGGCCACGCTACCTTCTCCAGATCGTGGAGGATGTTGAGCCGATCATGGCTGTAGAGTGTTTGGCGCAGCGTCGAGGGCTGGGCAAAGAGGACTGCGGGCGCGCGCGTAAAGTGGTGCGCGACTGGAAGGCCGGTAACCCCATCGAGATCGAGCTTGTCAATGAACTGTGCAATAGGCTGCGCACTCGTCACGTCGGAATGCTGCGTACCCAAGAGGGAGTCCTTGCCATTGTGCAGCAGGAGTTTGCCTCTCTCCTGTGGAATCTGAAGAGCAGGGTTTAGATGCTGCCTACCGCGTCGCCATTTGAAGGCAGCGAAATCAATCTGAGGTTCACCCTCGGGTATGTGTGGGACACGAACACCCTACAGTGGATTAAGGACAGCGGCACGGGTGGGGGTGGTGGCGGGGCGGTCACTGTTGCCGATGGCGCTGATGCTGCGGAAGGGGCGACAACGGACGCGGCTGTTGTCACCGACACGACCGGGACCGTAAGCGGGAAACTGCGCGGACTTGTCAAGTGGGCTTTCGAGCGGATGCCTGCGAGCCTTGGGCAGAAAGCGATGGTGGCGAGTCTGCCAGTTGTCATCGCGTCCGACCAGGCCAGCGTTCCGGTGTCTGCTGCGGCACTTCCTCTTCCCTCCGGGGCTGCTACATTGGCGGCACAGACCCAGCCCGGAGTGGATATCGGGGACGTGACCATCAACAATGCAGCGGGGGCGTCTGCGGTCAACATCCAAGACGGCGGAAACACGATCACCGTTGACGGCACCGTGGCGGTATCCGGGTCTGTGGCAGTGACTGGGCCGCTCACGGACACGCAGTTGAGGGCCTCGGCGGTTCCGGTGTCGATGGGGGTAACGGATCTGACCCCGTCCAGCCCGACCGCTGCCACGGTTGGGGTAGCTTCGGCACAGGCGGTAGCGGCGGCGGCAACCCGAAAGGGATTGGTTCTGGTCAATACCTCGAATGCGCGCATCTCTTTCGGGTTCGGATCTGCTGCGGTTTTGGACTCGGGGATCACGCTTTACCCCGGTGGAGTGTTTGAGATGGACTCAAACACGTTCGATGTTGGAGCGGTGAACGCCATCGCGTCCGCAGCTGCCTCGAATCTGTCGATTCAGGAGTATCTGACCTAATGCCGGTCACGAATCCGACCCGAATCGAAATCCTCGATGAAGGAACTACGCAGGGTCTTGTCAGCCGGATTGACTACACCGGAGCGGGAGTGTCGGCCAGCGTCACGGGACCTACTGCGACGGTCAACATTGCGGGAGGTGCTGGCGGGGATATCGCCATGTCCACACTCGCGCCAGCCGTTGATGAGACTATCACCGCCAACTATGGGGCTTATGTCCCCGAATATTACGAGATCGCTGACACCAAGTACTTGGAATGCGGAGACGGCGCGATCTTCGAGATTGGGTAAACAATGAGCAGATTAGTTCAGACAAAGGGGGCCGCTCCGGCGACCCCAGCATCGAACAAGAGCGCGATCTTTATCGACACCGCAGATTTCAGGGCGAAGCAGATCGACTCCAATGGAGTCATCAACACCCTGACGAATGACGGGATGAAGAATAGAAGCGTTCTGGACAACGGCTCGCTGATGGTCCAACAGAAGGTTGCCACGGCCTCTACGGCTATTGCTGGGATCACTACCAGCACTAGGGCTGGAGTGGTCGCTGATCGCTGGGCCGTTACGGCTAGCGTCGCCACTAACGTGTTGTGGGCTCAGGTCGATTCAATTGGCGCGCCTGAAACCGCCCTCTTGGCTCGCTACTACGGCACCATCACGAAATCAACGGCGCTGAAGAAGGTCATGCTTTCTCAGTACCTTGTGGCGAATCAGATGGCGCATCTTCGTAACCAGAAGGTCCGCTTTTCTTTCAAGCACAACCAGAAGGTAGGGTCTGCGCAGGTGCTTCGCTACGGCATTGTGCAGTTGCAGTCCACCGGAACCGTGGACGCTCCGCCCGCATTCCTCTCCGGCGCGTGGTCTACATCGGACGGCACCGATCCGGCGTGGAGCGCGAACACGGCGGCGGTCACGCCTGAATCCTCTCCGACTCCAGAGAATGGAACGGTGGTCGGAAGCTGGGTTGAAACCACTACTGCGGCGACCACGTGGACCCGTACTAGCGGTGTCTGGACAGTACCGTCTAACTGCAAGGGCTTCTACGTTGTGATCTTCACGAACACGGGCGGGGCGTCTACCGATAGCTTTGGGTTTGCTGAGCTTCAAGTGACTCAAGGCCCCGAGGTCGTTGATTTCGTTCAGGTGCCCGAAGGAGAGGTCTGGCTTCGCTGCCAGCAGTTCTACTGCAAGACCTTCGCGGCGACTACTGTCCCGGTCACTAACGCAGGCCTGAACACCGGGGAGCTGAAGTGGGCTAAGGTGGTGGCAGGCGCGACTGCGGGGCGCTCCCAATGGCAATTCCCTTGGAGAATGTGGAAGACCCCGACAACTGTTACTGCTTACAACCCAGCGGCAGCAAACGCTCAGGTCAGAGACGAGACAAACACCGTCGATTGTTCAGCCACAACGTTCGTAGGCACCACCGACCGGCAGACCGGAATCACCTATACTGGCAACGCTGCTACGGTGGCTGAGGGATTGATGGGAGTCCACATCACCGCAGACGCAGAGGTCATTGTCTAGGAGAACAGCATGAAAAGACTCGTGATTGTTGCCGCGATCCTGTGCAGCACCGGCTGTGTGGGCCTGGTGCAGATCGGTAAGGGGCCGCTCGTCGTCGGGCACCCTGCGCCCACCCCTTCCCCCGAGGTGAAGAAGTGAGGAGGAGCGCGCCTTACCTGCTGATCCTTACCGCGGCCTGCTACTCGTCGCAGCAGTCGTCTTGTGACATCTTCGGAGAGCATCCCTCCCCTGTTCCGGTCGTGGTCAATATCCCGTCACCGTCCCCGACCGCCTCCCCATCGCCGACCCCCAAGGGCGAATCCTGCGCCATCGACTACATGATCCTGCGCCCGCAGGAGGGCATGACTCTCCCGCTCAATCAGGAGGCGGTGCTGGACCTGACGCCCTACCAGACGGTCACCAACCCGGATGGCAGCGTGGCACAGCGCGAGGTTAGTCGAGCGTGTAACGACCCGCGAATCGGATCAATCATCTGGTCCTCGTCCTCGGTCTCCATCGTGTTCGCTTCCTACGGGTTCAACCCCACCATTCGCCGATTCGGGGTGGGTCCGGCTACAATCACCGCGACGCTGGAAGGACACACTTCCAACGCCATCATCGTAAGGACTCCATAATGGCGATAATTGACGACTCGAAGATTACGGCGTACATTTCAGGTCACCCCTGGCTAAAGATCATCCTCACTCTGGCGATGGCCGCTCTTGGCACCGCGAAAGGCCGGGGCTGGTTCTCGCAGAGGTACGGCATCCAGTGAAGTTGTGGCAGCAGGCAAAGCTGCTGTTCAAGATCAAGGCAGTGGTTGACGCTGTAGAAAAGGAGAAGAGTATGGGTTACGACTTCAAGGTAGGTGCGGCAAAGGCGATTCGGGACTTCGTCATCACGTGCGGCGCGGTTGGCGGTGCGGCGGTTCTGAGCTACTTCACGGTGCCGGAACACATCGCGGCGGTTGTCGGCTTCCTGCCCGACACCGTGCAGCACGCTCTCATTCCCCTGCTCTCCTCGGCGTTCGTCTTTGGCCTCAACTGGCTGAAGGAACGCAACAAGTAAGTGGACTTCCTTGCGCTCCAGACGGCAGTCTTCGGTGAACTGAACGAAGACTCCACGAACCCGGTGTTCTGGTCGCCTGCTGATGTTAAGGATGCGATCAACGAAGGGTACGAGGAGATGAGCGAAATCAGTGAGTGGTATGAGACTACCTATCCACTTACCCTAAGTGCAGGGACAAGGTACTACGATCTATTCGCGCCCACAGTGAGTACTAGCTATCCGCAGATCCTCGATGTAGTGAAGGTCTACGACTCAACAGTGAGGCGGTGGCTGACTCCGATCACTACCAAGAAACTAGATCTAACGAACCCTGTTTGGGAGCAGGCTGAATCTGCCTCTCCTGAACACTACATCCTGAGAGGATGTTTCAGGTTCGGAGTGTTTCCTCTCCCGACAGAGACTAGGACTTTGACTCTGTACACTCACAACATCCCTCAGGGAAGTGCGGTTGATGCTCCTGCTCTGGTTCTGGACACTGACGAACCAGGATTCCCTGTGGACTTCCATCATGGTATTGTCTCTTATGCTGTGTACAGACTTCTTTGCGAAGACGGGGAATACAAGAAGGCTTTATACAACTACGCCGAGTTTGCTGCGGCCTCGGATCTTCTTAGGAAGTGGACTTCTAACCGAGGAATGATACCGATGACACGTGTTGCTGGTGGGAGGGGGTTATGGATCTAACCCTTACTCAAGGCATCACATATATCAACGAAGTAACCGGGAGTGTCTTTACGACTCCGGTTATAACCGTGGCTTTGAAGGAAGGCTATGACATCTTCTGTCGAGCTACAGAAGTTCTCTGTTCAGACGGCGAACCTTCTGGACTTCAGGACATTGCTCATCAGGCGACGTATACGCTCCCTACGGACCTTCTTTCGGTGGAGAGGATGTCCTACCTTGGGCGGACGATCTACCCTCTCAGGAGCGAGCAGTTGACCCAGTTGGACAACACCGCTTTGACAATGGAGGGTGTTGTTATCGGTTACATCCTTGATGGGGATGGGGTGAACTTGGTCAGGAAGTACAGGATTCCTGCCGTTACAGATTCCAGCAGCGCCACCCACCTTGATTGGTTAAGGCGTGGCGCTGATCTGGATTCAACGCACTACCAGATCCCTCCCTACATGGTAAGGATTACGTGGTACTATGCCCTGTCGAAACTCTTGCGTAGGGATGGTGTTACGCAGGATTTGAAGTTTTCGGACCACTTCCAGGAGAGATACCTCAACGGAGTTCAGAGGATCATCCGGCGAAAGTCCAAGTACTTAACCCGCAGAATGGGAGTTCTTGGCAGCGGGCCAGCCGCCAGGGGCATTCCAATAGGCCCTAGATTGCCGTGGGAATACGGCGAAGTGGTGAGGTAGACAAATGCTGGTACACGGTCCACTGTATGCAAAGTATGGAACTCAGACAACCTTCTATCTCGCTCTCGAAGACATCACCGATGCGGAAGCGCCATTCACCGGAACCGCTCCCCTCGTAGCTGATATCTGGCTGTCCAAGGACGGTGGAGCAGCAGCGGCGGCGACGAACGCCTTCACTGCCATCTCCAATGGTTTCTACTCGTGGACTGCTACAGCTACAGAGATGCAAGCCACTCGTCTCTCGGTGAGCGTTTACGACGCCACTGCTTCAGCAATCTTCAAGCCTCTGTTCATTCACATCGTTACCAAGATGCAGATGGGCCAGCTTGATTGCGATGCCTCCGCTCTCTCGAACACCCACGGAATCATCGCCACTGGGATCGGAACTGGTCAGGGAATCCATGCGGTAGGAGCCACCACGGCTCTTGGGCACAACTTCCTTGACATCGTTGAGGCGGCTGAGCCCTCCGCGGCCCTTGCGTCTCTCGATTCGGTCTGGAACATCCTCAAGTGGCTCAAGCGCCGCTTCAACAACAAGGCTACGGTGAGTGGTTCTTCTCTGATCGTGTACAAGGACAACTCCTCAACGGTTCTTTCCACCCAGTCAGTCAGCGACGACGGAACTACGGATACGGTTGGTAAGGCCAGCTAAGGGGCGACAATGCCCAACATCTTCAACCGGGATTTCTCGGGAGGGTGGAAGCCGAGCATGGACTCGGCTAATGCCCCTCCGATTGTTCTCCTGCGCTCGGATAACGCAGAACTGGAAGACGAAGGAATCGTCTCTCTACGTCCTGGTCTGACCGTAGAGACTTCAATCGTCTCCGGTGACATAGATGTCGTCAAAGAAGTAGAACTGAATGGGCATGATGTAGTCCTATCCGCAACAACCAGTGCTGCATATGCTGATGGAACCGGCCTTGGGTTCATGCTCGATGGTACCGGAGATCCGGCTATCGACACCGTAGATGGCCATGCGCTGATCTCAAGTGGAACCACTCACAAGAAGTACGACGGGACGACGGTGCGAGAGTGGGGTATTGATGCTCCGCTTGAGCCTGCGATTCTCGCGGGTTCCGCTCTTACCAGTAAGGCGATAGCGAACTTCTCTCAAGGTAGTGCTGAGTTTGCTGCTACAGAGGGAACTATCTCTTACGTTACTGGATACGACGGGGTTGCAAATGCTGCTACTGGGTTGACTCCTGCTGTTGGTTCTGGTGCCGGGGATATGTCTTACACGTTCAGCACGGTACAGAATCTTCTGGACTTCTCAGGGTCTGAGGGTGGAGAGTTCGATTTGTTTGAGTTCTGGTTTGTAAGTCCTGAGCCGAATAAGTTCTTGACTCTTACGATCATGTTTGGACTCTCTACCGGAACAGATCCTTACGACAGTGATCTGTACTTCTACACGTTTGGGTCAGGTCTTGCTCCTATCGCTCCTGCTCCTGCTGAGATTCAACAGGCTTCAGTTGAACAACAGGCCGCTGGTACTGCTGAAGATCCGGTCGAGCCTCCTCCGCCTGAACAAGCTCCACAGGACACTCCTAGTGATCCAAACCGCCAAGTTCCTCATGCGCCTCCTGAAGATCCAAGGAGACGACAGTAATGGTTCTCTGGCAGAAGATGTCGATTCCCCGTATCCGATTCACTCGGATAGGGAACGACGAAACTCTGGACTGGTCTACTGTTAAAGCAGTTAGATTCAGGTACACCGCTATACCTGGTGCGACAGGAGTTGCCGACTTCGACACGCTTCAGGTAACAGCCGGTGCTGACGGTAATGCTCTGACTGGAGTCTTCAGGGTCAGGTACAAGTTCGTATTCGAGGATGGTACGTTCACTGATGAGAGTCTTCCTTCTCCGACATCTGACAAGGTAGGTCTATCCGCCGAAGCGATTCAGATTCAGATTCCTCAGGCTTCTGCGATTGCGATGGACCCTCAGACAACTGCGATCTGGCCTTACATCTGGTCAGCGAGCATGGGTGCCTATTACCGAACCATCAATCCTCTGAGCATGAACCGTGCGAAAAAGACTCTGTTTGAATGGGGTGCTTTCATTCCTGATGGAGTCATCTCCTCAGATGATCGTCTGAGGATTCTGACCATAGGAAGATGCTACGGAAGAAGGTACACACCGGGTACTGACCCGATCTACATTGTTACGACTCCCGGTGATAGCACTCCAATACCTACTACCAGCACTGCTGAGACATCTTCAGTCGGTGCCGTTGTTGGTAGTGCGCCTACGTCAGGCCCGACTACAGGTGCTGGTGGTGGATTGATCTATTGGGATTTCGTCTTGAATCAGGACTCTTATGTTCTGTTCAACGTCGATCCTCTCCCAGGGAGTCCTACGTCTGTTACTTCAGTGACTGTAAATGCGAGCATCAGGGATCCGAGAGGTCAGAATCCATTCCGCTACGGGTTCATAATCGGATCAGGTGGTGCGATCCTCTACAACACTGGAGCATTGACTGTTGATGCAAGTGATCTAGGGTTCCATGCTGTAACTATAACTTGGACGAATAACCCGATCACTAGTCTCCCGTTCACTGTTGCGGAACGAAACTCATACCAGTTCGGAATCTATTTCCCTTACGTTGGATTTGACAGTGCCGATAACAATGTACTAAATCTGACTGATTCTTATGTCCTTCCCGGTGGAGCTTCATCTACAGTAACTGCGAAGAACGTTCTGACGTTCAACATCCAGACTTCTGAATCTGCTCTGTTGCAGAGGAATGAAAAACTGGCTACCGGCAGAGAAGCCCCTCCTGACGACATTATCGCAATCATTGGTTCTCACTTCACCAGAACCCTTTGTCTTTCGAACGACTATCTCTATATCAGCGATCCCGGTAAGCCTTCTCTGTATCCGATCTTCCAAAGCATCAAGGTCAGTGACGGGATCAACGAACGGAATCTGTGGATGTACAAGGCGAGCGGTTCGGTTTACATCGGAACCACGAAAGACATCTACCGCCTGAATGGTTCTCTGGTGGAGTTCCCGAACGGGACTCTTGACGCTACTCTGATTGCCATGAACATTGGCTCACCTCCCATCGACTCGGCGGTGGCTTTTGAGGGGAACTCTCTGGTCTACCGTGCTTCAGATGGACCAAGGATTCTGATTGGAGAGCAGTCTCAACCTCTTCGGGGAGATCTGAACCTCCTCCTGCTCGGACAGGATAGACATGGAGTCCCGGCTATTGATAACGGTTCAGGTAGGCACCGACTGGCGATGTCTAATGGGTATCTCTATTGGGCCGTCCCACCTCAGACTACTGAGGAGCGTCGTGTAACCATTGGGGAGTGGCTGATTCCTCCTGATGGGGAGATTTCGGCTTCAGACCGCCGCAGGATCCTCACAGTGGGGCGAGGGAGCGTTCAGGAGGGGTCGATACTCAGGTATCACTTCCCCACTCAGAGATGGTCACGTAGGCCGTACAGCAGGGTGTTTAGAAGCCTCACGAGAGGGTTACAGGGTCAGGTCTATGGAGGAACCGGAGCCAGTGAGGTTGTGAAACTGGAAACCGGTACGCAGGACAACGGAAGAGACATTCCGGTAACCATCCTGACTACTCAGCAGGACGACGCCGCTCCCCTGAGCAGGAAGGTTCCTTTTGACCTTTCGATCAGGATGGACACCGGAGGAAATACCGCGATCATCGGGGTCTACCTTGATGGGGCGGATACTCCTTCCTTGACCTTCGAGGCGAGTACTACAGGTCAGCAAATCTACAAGAAGACGATCTCGTCTCTGGCCCCTTTCCGTCGAATCCAGTTGAAGTTTGAGGGTGAGTTCTCCACGTTCAAACTCTACGACTGGAATGTGTCTTTCAGGCCAATGCCTCAACATCACTACTATCTGGATACTGGGAACGTGGATGTTGGGAATGAGTATCAGTGGTATCGGGAAATCACTCTTCTGGTCAAGTCGGACAACGATCTAAACGTGGATGTGTACTTCGATGATGTGTTGCTTTCTAGCAACACCGTGACGGTTACTCCTGGAGTTTCGACTCAGTATCAGATCCCTCTTGGTAGGGCTATCAGGGGCAGGCAACCTCGTGTTGTTATTTCCACAACTGCTGATCCTTCTGCGAACGAGGATGGGTTTGAGTGCTATTGGGTTCAGTGGAAGGTCAGGGAGTCTGGGAACGTCTCTCAGAAGAAGATCATCAAGTGGTCCTCGGTGACGAAATGAAGGTTCCATTGGATGCGACTCTTGACGTTCAGTCCTCTATCAAGGAGATCATCACCGAGATTGAAAGACTGAAAGGCCAGTGGGTTCTTTTGAACGGCAGTCAGTTGACTGGGGCGAAGGACGCGAATACTCCTCTCGGGCTGGTGACACTACGGCAGTTAACTGCTGTAGACTCAAGAGAGAGTGCTGATATCAACGCTGTGTATTCAGCAATTCAGAAGTTAAAGACTGACAATGGTCTTAAGTAGGAGAAGCCTATGAGTTGGTTAACAGATCTGCTGTTCGGGAAGAAGCCATCCGATAATCTCCCTCCCTACCTGAAGAACATCTACGCGAACCCGTCTGCTGATTGGCTCCAGTACCTTCAGACTGGGATGATTCCTCCCTCCACCAGCACCAGCGGGAACTCTTCATCGTCTGTTACGAATAGTAGCGGGATGTCCGCCACGAAGGGAAGCGGAACCAATCAGTACATCAATCAGCCTTTCATCACCCCTGATTTCATGCCTCTTGCCACTCTGGCAAGGGATACCGCCTATGGAAGACTGGCTGATGGTGGACTCCCACAGGGATACCAGAACGAAGGACTCAGGAATATCGGCCAGGGGAACAGCATCGCGGCCAAATCTCTTGAGGATGCGTTGACTCAGAGAGGTCTAGGTAGGGCTACTGCGGCTGGTCAGGACATCCTTGCCGGTCAGAAATCGGATCAGAACGCGAGCTTCTTGAACAGTCTCCCAATGCTTGCAAGGAGCAATCAGGCTCAGGATCTCGGTATTGCTCAGAACCTCATTGGTCAACTCGGCCTTGGACAGATGGGGAAGTCTGCGAGTACGAATCAGAGCCTTACGAACTTTGCTAATACATCCAACACGAACAGCGATTCCTCTGGTTGGTCTACCAATCCTGGTGGGTTTGACTACTCAGGGTATGGGTCGATGATGGGTAGTTTGATGAACTACTACAACCAGCCTAGGTCTGGCGGGATTCTTCCTGGACTTGCAAGTCTGATTCCTTATCTTGGAAGCATATTCAAGAGCGGTGGCGGTAATGGAAGCAACTACTCTCCCGGTGGAATTATTGCCGGATCTGGCCTTGGTAATCCATAAGGAGGTTAAGTAATGCCTTTCATCCTTCCTCCTCCTCCACAGAACAGCGGTATCGGGGACCAGCTTGCCAAAGCTCTGCTTAGTTTCGTAGTCGCTCGACATGAGAAGGAGAGTTACGACTACAACAAACAGGCCCATCAGTTTGCTCTGAAGAAGATGCAGTTCGATGAGCATAAGAGTCAGATGGATGCTGCTACTCAGGATCTTCTCAATAAGCAATCTATCGCCAAGAATTCAATAATGGCGTTGACTGGTCAAGATCCCGAAGCAATTCCCCCAGCTCCTAATCCTCTTTCCCTGGATCAGGCTGTACCTTCTGGTCCGACAAATCTTGAAGACTTCATGGCGAACAAGGGGCCTGAATTGAACTCTGCTCCTCGCTTGACTGGAGATCAGATTATGGGTGGAGTCGGTAAGTTGCCGACTATCCAATATCCAACCGGTGATGGGACAAGCGTGGGTATCACTCCAGATTCCAAACAGCAGGTTCTGGAAGACTACTCAGCAAAACTCGGGATCACAAATAAGGCCGCTGCTCAGAAGGCTGGAGAAGTCACTGCCGCGACTCAGAAGGCAAAGATAGACAACCCTACCGGTCTTGATGCTAAGACACTGATAACCGCAGACAACTTTGGTACGTATGGACTTCCTCCTGAAACTATCGGAAAGTCTCTAACTCAGAGAGAAATCAAGCAGGCTTCTACTACAAAGCAGAATTCCGCGATGATGAGTCTGAGACAAGAAAGTCTCGCTGATCGAGAAAAGGCAAGAGTTATTGCCGCATCTCGTCCCGGTGCATTACGGACCGTAATTACGACTGATGACAGCGGTAATCCTGTGACTCAACTCGTCAGAGAAAACAAGCAGACTGGAGATGTAGAGGTAGTTAAGAGCTATCCAAGGCCGCTTGGAATGATGGAACATAGGCTTGTTGATACCAACGTCGCTATCGTAAATACAGCAGATAAAGTCAAGGAGGATTTGAAGGATCCGAAGATCCGAGACATTATAGGTACGTTCGCATCGCGTGGCACATCTCTTAAGGACATGATTGGCATTCTTCCTCCTGAGGCCGGTCAACTTCAGGCAGATCTACATGCACTTTCGCTCGCTATTCCCGGCGCTCACACTCTGAGATCTCAGGAAGCAGCCAAGTCGATCTATGAATTCCTGAACAAGCCCAACCCCCCAGATGTAATGGAAGCGAAACTTAATGGTCTGCTTACGTTCCCTCTTGCCTATATTGAAACTGCCGGGAAAGGTGCTGCTGGTTTGAAGAGAAATCAGACGCCTACTAGCAGCAAGTACAAGATCGAGGAGATCAAATAGATGGGTGTCTATCTCGTCACCGCTCCTGACGGGAGAAAGTTTCGCCTCACTGGAGATGTCCCTCCTACCGATGCCGAGCTTGATGAGATCTTTGGGAACAAGTTTGGGAACAAGGGGGATACACCTCCTCCGCCGACTCAGATTCAGAAACCAAAAGAGCCTCTTTCTTTCGGATCGGCATTCTTGAATGAGGGAGCAAACATGCTTCCTTCATATGCAGGAAAGGGAGACATACTTAGCCCTGATAGTTGGAATGCTGGAGGAATTGGTGAATGGATTAAGTCGGTCACCACGGCTCCGGTTCAAAGAGCGGCTGAGCAAGCGAATCAGGCTCATGCTGCTGGAAACTATCCGCTAGAGGCTCTTGCGACCCTGAAGCAAGCAGTACCTGGATTGGCTCCTGCTACAGAATACATCGCAGACAAACTCCAAAAGGCCAAGGACGCATTGATGAACGGAGGGACGGCGACTGATGTTGTCCCAGGTGGAGAGATGCTTCGAAACTCCACAGATACGTTCCTACAAAACATAGCGACCAAGGGCAGGCCGGAAGCCTACGGAAGAGTTAGCGCTGATGCTCTTGCTCAGGCTGCTTTGACTAAGGCTCCTGTAGCGGTTCCTGCTGCTATACAGGCTCTTAAGGCCAATGCCGGAACTATAGGCGGAGCATTGGGTGCCGGGGCCGGTACATACGCTATCTATTCCGCTCTTGAAGGTATGAGTCCTGCTGCTAGGGCTGCTGCCGAAGTAGCGTTAGCTGCTGGTGGATTGAAGTACGGAAAGGGGGCGATTGTTCGCTCTATAGGAGATCTAATCAAAGGTAAGGAAGTTCCAGTTGCTCCTAAGCCAACTGGCCTTCCTGATATCTCTGGTCCTCCCACTGGAGAGCCGAATGTTCCTTTGACTGGAGTGATGCCTCCCGAGCCTCCTCCTACTCCTGCTGCTGAAGTCTCCGCTCCTGATCTACAGTCATTGGTTCAACAGGCTCTGCCTCCTAAGCCTAAGTTCACTCACGAAGCGGCTAGGGATGCAGCGATTGAACTCTTCAACAACGGTGTTTCAAAGAAGGACGCTCCAGGTCTTCTGAAGAATATGTTCGGAGACTCTCATCCTGATGTCATAAACACGATCATCAAGGAAGAGTACAAGCGTCTTATCGACAAGGCTACCGGTAAGCCTGTCGCTGCTGAATCTACAACTCCTGCTCCATCGTCGTCTGAGCCAGTTCCAAGTAGCCCCCCTGCCACGGAACAGGTTCCAGCCGAGTCTCCTGCTGTAAACGGGCGGCGATGGCAGCAGGAGAACCTTCAGGGAATCACAGACCCCGCTGAACGCGCTCGCCTGATTGATGAACAGACCGCTAAGAACTTCTCTGGAGCCAAAGTGAATCAGTCCAATTCTGGAGCCGGTGACAATGCCCGTGCTTGGATTAAGAAGTACAACGAATCCGACCCGGCAGGACGCAAAGCAATGATAAGCGGACTGTCTGGGAAGTTGAACTATGAAGACATGCGTCAGCTTGCTTCATATAACGGCGATATCACTTCAGATAATCCCGCTCCTCCTCCGCTGTCATTTAGCTCCGCGAAGCCACAGAGTGAAGTTCCTCCTGCGATTGAAGCTCTGAAGAAGCAGTCAGACATTGCCAAAGGTCTGAATGAGGTTTCGATCACCTTGGCTAAGCAGATCTCTGAAGGATCAATCCAGAAGACCAAGGCTATCGACTCGCTTGTCTATGCCGGTGCCAAGAGACAGTATGCGATCTACCTGATTGAGAAAGCCCTAAAGGGACAGTAAGTGGCGAGGACAATCAACCAGACTCAGGCTATCAAGGGTCAAGAGATCTGGACATGGGCATCCAAGGAACAGAAGGAAGCATGGGAATACGGACCTAAGCCTCTCTGTCTCTCTGGCGGGTACGGGTCGGGCAAGACGTTCTTGGCGTGTCGAAAGATCCTCCGTCTCATGGATGCCTTCCCTGGTTATCGAGTTGTTGTAGCTCGTCGCCGTTGGGTGCATCTCGTCAAGACTACAATGGCTACCTTCTTCAAGGTCTGTAAGCCAGAGATGTACAACGAAGGAAGACGTTCAGACTCAGAGAAGATCCTCCGTCTCAACAACGGGAGTGAGTTGATCTGGATGCACCTTGAAGATGGTGAGGAAGTCGCCAACATCATTCCGGGTTTAGAAATCAATGCTCTGTTCATAGATCAAGCAGAAGAGGTTGATGAAGAACTGTACGACAAGCTCTCCTCCCGTCTAGGTCGTTGGGATAGAGCTATCGTCCCTGATGAGATCGTCAAGGGTCAGGAGAGCCTCGGTAAGACGTGGAAGTGGTACAACCAGCGCGGGGAGATCATCCCTCCTGCATATTCAATCATCGCGTGTAACCCAGACAACGAGATGCATTGGATCTACCGTAGATTCCATCCTGACTCTCAGGAACACTACGAGAAGAAGATTCCTGAGTACGACAACGCTGAGAGAGGATCGGTTCCTAAACCTACCGGGAACATGCTCTCGTATCACGATCTTGGGTACAAGATGATTACGATGGCATCTACGTCTAACAAGTTCCTTACTAAGCAGAACATTTCTGCTCTACTTGTTAACGATGAGAGCTTCATCAAGCGTTACGTCAGAGGCGAGTGGGGATCCCCGGAAGGAAGCATTCACATCATCCATCCTTCCTCTCTGATACCAGGGAACCAACTGCTTGTTGACTACCTTGTTCGTACATGCCGGTTGATGCGCTCTATGGACTACGGTGACAGCGCTCCGACCTGTGTTGCTTGGGCTGCGATTGACAGAGAAGACAACATCATCATCTACCGTGAGTACTACGAGCCTGACAGACTTATCTCAGATCATCGCATCGCTATAGATCAGTACTCTCGTGACAAAGAAGGATTGAAAGAGGAATACACCTTCAACCTCGCTGATCCTTCGATCTTCAGCAAGATGCCACAAGCTAAGGGTGGACGTTGGTGCGTAGCTGATGAGTATTGCCTAGATCCAAAAACAAGAATACTCACAGCGGATCTACGGCATGTTCCATGCGGAGATCTTCGCGTTGGGCAAAAGATTATTGGGTTCGATGAAGAACCTGGATTCATGAACAGAAAGAAGAATCGTCGCTATAGGGAGGCGACGATTACTGGAACAAAAGTAATACATCAAAACACATATCGAATCACTCTAGAAGATGGAACATCTGTGATCTCATCTAGCAAACATCGTTGGATGGCAAATCCGACTGGAGAATGGAGAAAGTGGATGACTACAGACTCACTAAGAGTCGGTCAAAAACTTCTCAGACTTACCGATGTTTGGGACTACGATTCGTCACGCGATGGAGGATATCTAGCAGCGGCATTTGATGGAGAAGGATTTCTGACTCAGAAGCCGGGATGTACTAGGACAGGCTTTTCTCAAAATCCAAATCCGATGCTGGATAAAGTGAAGGAATTACTAGATGAGAGGGGCATCCCATATGGGCTCTATCCTCAGAAGAGAATTGTTCACCTAACTGTAGGGGCTCGACATGACGTAATGAAACTGATAGGGATGATTCGTCCAGTTCGATTGCTTCCTAAATTCAATGCGAATCTTCTTGGAAGAGTTCATGTAAATGGATATTTGAAAATAGTCTCCATTGAACCACTTGGAATAAATCCAGTTATTTCTTTCCAAACTTCAACTAAGACTTGCATAGCGGAAGGTTTGATGTCGCATAATTGCGATGTGAAAAGCAATCCTCACACAGCGATCTTCTGGCGTCCTGCTGACAACAATGAATTGGGAACTCGTAACAGGATCAATGAGTATTTGAGAGTTGATCCGAAGCACAAGAACCCTTTCACTCACGAGATGGGTGCGCCTCACCTGTACTTCATCACTCGAACGGCTGACTATCCTTATGGTTGCTCACAGATCGTAAAGCAGACTAGGAGCCAAAGGAGACTAAGACTGGGTACTGATCTTGGTAAACCTATCTTCAGTGATGAGAGGGATGAGAACATCACGGATCACGCCTATGATGCCGGGGTTAGGTATGTGATCTCCAGTCGTCCTCCGTTAGCTAAGCAGGAAGACAGGGCAAACAATCCAAACAGTTTCAATCAGGTTAGACTTCGGACATTGAAGTTCCATCGGTACAAGAAGAGGGTCGCGTAAATGGCAAAGAACAGTCAGGAAGTCCGCGCGAAGGCCTGGATTGATCGGATCTTCAGGTCCAATAAGGTCTATGAGGAGTGGGAAGACCGTTACAAGTGTCGTGACCTTGAGGACTTCTATCTAGGTCATCAGTACAAGCAAGGTGAAGGTGAAGACAACTCCGAACGTTACGTAGTTAATATGTGCTTCCCTTCCGTTGAAATCAAGATCCCTTCTCTTCTGTTCTTCCGTCCGAAGATTGACATTGAAGTCCGTGAACCTTTCGAGGATCAGGCCGGATCCAACATCGCTGAGAGAACTAAACTCTTAGAAGACACTGCTAACACGTTCATCTCCGACCGTCGAGTAGGGTTTCAGGAACAAGCCCTTCTTTCTCTCCGTGAGTCCTTCTACCGATTTGGAGTGATCGAAGTAGGATACAGTGCTGACTACATCGACAATCCGAATGCTGGTAAGCCCATGCTCCACGATGACGGGAGTGAGATGGAGGCTGACGGGGAGCCGGTTGTTGAGCCTTCGGTAAAAATCAAGCCTGGAAGCAAGGAGAGCGTCTACGTCAGAAGGATCCCCGCTCACCAGTTCAGGGTGGCTATTGGTGGGAACAACCGTCTGGATTGGTCTGATTGGTGTGGGTACTATGAGTGGGAGTACGTTGAGGATGTAAAGCAGAATCCTGCTTACAAGAACACCGCGAATCTGAAGCCTCAGGGGAGTTGGAAGTCAACGTATACAGATCCCAAGGGCCGTCCTCAAAGGAACTCAGATCAGTTGAACACTGACGATGAGCGAAGGGACCGCTCTCAGATGTTGAAGATCTGGAAGATCTTTGACATTAGGACGAAGACGAAGCTGGTGTTCGCTGAGGGTGGGACTAAGGCGTTGCTTGAGGAGTCGTATGAGTATCTTCCTTTTGCTGCGTTGAAGTTCCACGACATCATGGATACGTTCTATCCTCTGCCTCCGATGTACAACTGGCGTCTCCCTCAGATGGAGATGAACGAAACCCGTCAGGATCAGAAGATCCATCGGAAGAGGTTCAAGCGGCGTTACGCTTCGTTGAAGGGTGCCATTGACGAGAGCGAGATTGAGAAGCTCGAAGCTGGTGCTGATGGAGTGGTTGCTTTCACCAACTCCGATCCAGAGAAGGCGATTGTTCCAATTCAGGATGCTCCTTTGGACTCGGCGTTCTGGAGGAACATCCCGGCTACGAAGGATGACTTCGTTCAGATCACAGGTACAGGTGGTGAAGCGAGGGGTGAGGCGTCGTCAGCGACAGCTACTCAGGCTTCGATCATTGATACCCGTGCAAGGATCAGGGAGTCATTCTCTAGGTACCAGGTGAGTCTCTGGCTCGCAGACATCATCAAGTTGCTCCTCTGGACGATCAGGGACAACATGACTCAGCCTTTCATCATCAAGCGCAATGTGGACATGCAAGCCAGTGACGCGAAGATCAATGCTCTGAGGGTTGGTGCCTTGTGGCAGCAGATCCAGAGTGAGGATCTAGAGGATCTGGATTACGAGGTTGCCGTGGATATCGAGTCTCTTTCCCCTGCGAACGAGGATACCGACAGAACTCAATGGATGGCTTGGATGTCGTCTTTGACTCCTCAGAGAGTCTTGATGATGATGACGAGCGATACGATTCTCAGGAAGGATCTGTCCTTCTTCGGGATCCGTGGAGAGAAACAGATTCGAGAGATCAAGAAGGCTTTGGAAGCTCAGCTTCTTGTGATGTCTGGGATGCCCCCTATGCAAGCGGCTAGTCAGGCTAAAACTGGTCAGATGCCACAGGCTCCTCAGCCGGGGCTTCCCGGTCTACCGGGTGGACTTCCCCCTGTCCAGACGGCTCCTGGTGCGCCTAATGGCAGTGCTGGACCTACTGGCGGGGCTCCTACTGATCGGATTGAACGTCAGATTCAGGCTCAGGTACAGCGACGGGCACCGGGGGCTCCGATTCAGACCTTGCAGTAATCAGCATTGGTGCCCAGGGAAGAGGATGATCTGCTTCTTGCCTTCTCTCTTGGCTGAGATGTATCCAACAGCATAGGCGTTGTTCAACATCGCCACTAGAGCTTGTCCAAGTGAGCATTCGGGAGGTCGGGATTCAAGGGCTTCATGGACCTTCTTGAGATCGTAGAGTGGATTGGCAGCAGCGTAGTCTGAGGCTTCCTTAGCCATGTCGGCTATCTGAGCATCGAGAAGTTCTTCCGGTTTCATCTTCAAATCCTTCTTAATTTGATGAGCTTCGATGATAATGCCATAGGATCTCTTCTCCACAGATCATTGGCGTCCTCGCCAACAACATCCGAAATGACCCAAGGCCGTCCACTCTTCTCCGCTGCTTCCTGACCCGCCTTACTCACGTCATTGTCCGCAAACACCCTTGCATTGGGATGCTTTCTTGCAATTTCTACAATGTTCCCTGCCGAGAAACACACAATGACGTAAGCCCCCATTGGAGTGCTTTTCAAAGCCTCCTGAATGGATAAGCCGGTAGCGTACCCTTCACAGAGAATCGGCCATGTTCCACGTGAAAGACTGAGGGAGGCCCCCTTAGCTCTGGTCCCAAAGAGCATCTTCTTCTTCCACTCCCCATCCGCCATCTCGATAGTCTGTAGCCCTACCAAGTTCCCGCCGTTCTCCATCCGTACCAATAAAGTCTGGTCCAGAACGAGCCCCTTGGCGTCATGAAACCCCTTTGAGGCTAGGTATGGGTGAGAGTACAGGATTGCTCTGGAAACCATTTCTGAGGCTTTCTGCTCAGCCCTGAGGGCATCCTCGTGGCGTCTCCTGTCTGCTCTCTCCTTGGCTTCTTCCAACCGCCTCAGAATGTCTGGGTCGAACTTGGATTCCTTGTCTGCGAACCACGTTTCGGCCCTGTCCATCTGGCTCCAGTTTTGGCAGAAGCCATACGACCCTTGGTAAAAGTAGGAACCATTCCTCTTTCTCGGTTTGTCCAGCGTTCTAGTTCTAACCCATCGTCCAGAGAAGAGGTGTTCTATGACGAGTCCCCTCTCTTGGCAGAAGGCGACGAAGGATGTCATGAAGCCCTCGCCTCCACCGATCTACGAGCTATCGAATTCTGCTTCGCTTTGTTGATAACTGCTGGACTGATAGCTCCAATCTCAGGAATGTCCGAGATCCCCGGTCTATCACGAGGAGGCCAAGTCCCTGCGATGTCCTTGTACAGATTCATCGCCCATCCCTCAATCTTCCCAGTCCTGCTGTGTCTCTTGCAATACGTCAGACAGTGAATCCAAAGGTCCTTCTTCTCGATCCGGTGTTTCCCGACTGAGAATTCCATCATCTCGCCAGGAACGTGAATCAATCTCTCCTCAATCGGTTTCGTATATCCACACGCCACGCAACGTGAGAAGAACGGTGAAGCGTTACATCGAGGACAGGACTTCGCATCCTTCGCTTCCTTGGTCCTGACCTTCTTCTCCAGCTTTTTACCGTCATCAAGTTTGTCGAGCCCTTCATAGAAGAACTTCTCGAAGTCCTCTCCGAACCGTACAGCATTTCCCGAGAAGTCAAGCAGGGTGCAATGGGTCTTGTTTGGATGGGATCTAAGTCCTCTGCCCCACATCTGAATCACCGTGGCGAGACTCTTTCGCATTGGACGAACGTCGGCAATACAAGCCACGTCAGCGCAGTTGTGTACTAGAAGTCCTTCGCAAGTGAAGCAATTTCTGGGTCCGGCGTTAAGAACGTCCCAAACACGCCTTTTGGTTTGTCTGAAGGCCGGTGGTAACGCTTGATTATCTGTTCCGAGGACAGACCGCATGAGATCAGATTTCGAAGCGTCTTGTCCGCATATCGAATCTCTGGATGTTCCATCCTGAAACGATGAACCTTCGCCATCCATCCGCCACGGCTTGTGTTGCAGACGTTCAGATGTTTCGATGCCCACCGAAGGTTTCCAGGTTCGTAGTGACCATCGTTGTTGATTCGATCCAGTTGATGAAGACGATCCTGTTTTGGCAAACCCAAGTTCTTGACCACCCATTCCGCGCAGGCACGCGGAGAAGAAAACAAGAACTTGATTCCACGCCCACCATAATCTGAATAGGCCTTGTGATTCGTTTTCTCGCACCTCGCCTTTTGTCCCTTGCATCGATTCAGTAGCCACTGCGGAACCGAACATAGAGAACAGCCGGGTGAATCCTTTTGATGCAAGCGAGACGATCCGATCACCGATTCGGACCCGCAATCCATGCATTGACAAAGGAACTGGAACCGGTTCGACTTTCGATTCGCAAGAATCACGTCCCCTGAAACGATGATGAGATTCTTGAATCGGTCGCCCGCCTTCGGCTGTTTGGATAATGTCTGTTCGATTCTTCGCGCAGTCCACGAAGGTTTCCCATCCAGCCGCAGTTTTGACAAGATGCGATGGGGTCGCGGTGAGTCCGGCGTAGGTAATGACATCTTGCTCTCCTTTGAAAATCGGGCCTTCATGCGACACAAATTCGCATCCATCCCATATCTTATCATCAATGGAAAGTTTCTCTATTGCCACATATCCTTTATCAGTCAAGATTCGTGACCCTTCGGAGATGCAATCAAAGCCCTTGGCGAGCGCTTCCACGCTTACTAGAACTTTGAGTTCTGAGTCTTCCTTCCTGAACTCTCCCAGAAGGGATTCCCGTTGCTTGTCGGTAGTTCTTTGAGTGAACGTAGCCGCCCAGATACCTGCTTCGTTGAACTGTTTCGCAATCGCTTCACAGTGGTTGATGGTCGCACCGAAGCAGATCGTCTTCAATCCTTCAGCGTGCTTCTGCCACTCTGTAACGACATCTCCAATGATCCGCATTCCCCTTTCACTGGCGGCTTCGTCAGTCCATTCCCCGTCACTCTTTGTCTTCGCTCCAGTCATGTCTACGTGAGTGACTTCACGACCGGTCAAGACTCGCATCGGAACCAAGATCCCGTCCTCGGTCAACTGATGCATTGTCTCAGCGTTGACTAGATTGGTGAACAGCTTTCCTAGACCAGCAGAGAATGGTGTAGCTGAAAGACCTATCCATGCAGTCTTTGGAGTGTTCTGAATGTGATCTGTCCATGCACGGTACTGGGAATGAACTTCATCACAGACAATCAAGTCAACGCTGATCGGCCAACCTCGTCTAGCGAGAGTTTGAGTGGAGCAGATCTGAAACGGAGCCTCCTGCTTTCTCCAGTGGTTTGCTTGTATGACTCCATGATCGGAGAGTCCATAAGCATCAGCGGTTCTGGAGGTCTGTTCGATCAACGTTTTCCTGTCACAAACGAACAGGGCTCTTTTGCCTTTCTTCAAGGCTTCGCTGATTAGATATAGGCCGGTGTACGTCTTTCCCGATCCGGTTGCGGCCATCAGAACTTGGGCTCTGTGGCCTGATCTGAAACCGGAGCGGAGGTTTTCAAGGGCTCGGGTTTGAAACTTGCGCGGTTCAGGAAAGCCGGTCATTCTTGATAACTCGTCCTTGAGCGTCAACAAGATCACGGGTTCTCAACCAGTCAATCGAAGCCCTGAGATGATGAGGTTCAAACACCCCATATCTCTCTACCATTCGATTCAAAACTCGAATGTGGTTCTTTCCGTTTGAGAGTTTCCCGGTGCTGTAAACACCCTTCCCTGGAACTTCATTTAAAACCTCAAGGAGCCTCATAGACTGATTTCGGAGAGCTTCTTCTTTCCATTTAGCTTCGTTCACTTGGTTGCCTTTCTCAATTTGTTCGCATAAGCCACAGCTGCATTCTTCTCAGCCAGCAAACCAGCGTTCCGTTCCTCAAGAATCCTCACTAGCCCCTGAAGCCTCTTAATCTCCGCCAGGAGAGGCGCAGTCCTCTCGTCCGACTCCAGAGCCTCGGATGTGAACCTAAGCTCCTTGTCGAGGCCCTCAACTCGTCTCAGAGCCTTCTCACACTCGGCCTTCCAATCCGTTTCAACCTTCTTGGGTTGTTCAGGCTTGGGACGGATCTCCTTCAGAATCTCCGAAACGGTCTTTTTGCCTGTCTTAACTGCCTCGATCTGTTCCTTAGATCCTTCAGATTGAACGACTTTGGCACGTTTCACGGTACTAGGGCTTACGTCTAGTCGTTCGGCGGCTTCAGAGATTAAGGGGTCACGTGACCCTTTATCCTTTCCTCCTCCGCGTCTCATGTTCGCTACAGAGGCGGCGACCATAGCTCTTTGGGAGGTATCCAAGTGCCGTCTGGAAAGGTTGAGACTGAGGACGTAATCAATCTCAGTCCCTTCCTTCCCGGCCCACCGGATCATCTGAGGCTTGATCCCGATTTCCTCACAAGCCCTCAGGCGGTTTCTCCCGTCCAGAATCGAACCGTCATGATGAATGACGATGGGCAGTTTCAGCCCGTTCTCTCGGATGTCCTTACAGAGTCTGATGTACTCCGCTCCATCGAGGAGAGGGAACAGATCTGCGGCTGGATGGTAGGTGTATTTCATTCCTGTTCCTTGGCGGGGAGGTAAATCCCAAGACCGTTTAGATACCGTTCAGCCTTCTCATCCATCGCTGAAAACTGAGCCACGGTGAGATGCTTCGAGGAGGGCCACACTTGGACCTTCTGTCCATCTGGGAGATCCATCACAACAGGGTCTAGGAACATCTGCTTGATGACGTTGTGGGCCGAGTCCTTGGGAGATTCTCCGGATTCTTCATACCACTGAGAAAAGCGTTCATAGCCGAGTTGTTCAAAGGCCGGAACTATGACGGACCAGTGCCAGTTGTTCTGTTTGGCTGTTCTCTTCTTTCCGGGTAAGGAAACAGTGACATCCACCGGAACTTCTTTGGGGAACTTGGAAAGTTCAACTGCAACTCTCCCACGCGCCTCTGGGACCGGGATCAAAGCGCCCCTGTGGATATTGGCTTTGAAGATACAGTCCGTCACTTCGCCACCAATCCAGGTTGGATCTCTTTCCGAGAGATCACTTCTCTTTCTTCGTAAGCAGCCAGAAGCCAAGTAAACAATCTCTGACCTGCTTGTCCCTTTTCACTTCTTGGATCAATCACCAACTCCTCCGCGTCTCCTCCATCCTTCGGGAAGCGCACAATCGTTGTTGATTTGATCGGAATACCATTAGCCTCAGCAAGCATTGTGTAAGCCCCGATCTGGCCGTAGAGCTTGTCCTTGTAGTCAAGTGAAGAGTTCGTCTTCCAATCAAGGATGATCCCCCGCTCTCTGTGGAGGAAGTCAATCGTCCCCCCGTAGTTCAGCATGGGATGGACTAAACCAACCTCGCATTCACCACCGGTGAAGTCTTTATCCGCAGCCCATCGAGTGAATGAATCGAAAGCGGCAATAGATGCCGATACCGCTTTCTCCATACCGTCTAGTGAGAAATCCTTATGCTCTATGAACGCTTGGACTCTGGCATGCGCTGCTGTTCCAATATCAGCAGCGAGACTCCACTCTCCTTCGGGGCCGTAGACTGCTCGTCCCTTCAGACCGAGTTTGTTCGCAGCCGCAATCAGCCCTCCCTGATCCTCTTGCTTGAGAATCGTGGTGACGCCAGGGAGTTGCTTGCCATCCCTCCAGTAACCCTGCTTCGGGGTGGGCACTAGAAGGGTGCCTTCTTTGAATCGTCAAGGAGTTCAGGCAACTTCACCTGACCGCTCTTAACCTCTCTGGACGAAGAGATGAAATCCCTCGTCTTCTTGGACATCTGAGCCCAGACATCAGGGTCTGGATTTGCCAGCGTGAAGAACCTTGAAGGGTAGAACTGCGGCGCAGCTTCACTCCCCTTGATCGGAGGGTTCACCGAGGTCACGTTGGCAAAGTCATCGTTGATCTGGATGTTGAGGAGAGCAGGCACACCGAGGAACTTCTCGACGTTGATCCCTCCAGCAGCTTTGAGTTCTTCATCGGTGAACTTCTTCCCCCGCCAGGATTCAGCATCGGCACGGAGGATGGACTTCTTGTGAGCGGAGAGGGTGTATCGCTTCGTGGCGACCATCGGAACTTTCTCTCCTTTGAATTCCATCAACTCATCGAGTTCCCATTGAACTTGAATGAGATGACGCCAGTTCTCTGAACCGTCATCCTTGGTGGGGAACTTGGGATCCAGATGGGTTCCGAGGTCGTAGACGACGAAGCATCGGGCTCGGACCATTCCTGGGGTGGGGTTTTCGCGTTTGAATTCTTGTGTGGGAGGTGCGAACAGGTTCATTTGGTTTCTTCTTTCGTGGTTGAGTGACCTAAAGCTAAGGTCAACAGGTTCAGTTCGGACAGTATGTCTCTTAGGTCTTCGTTAGGCCAGCAGCAGACTAGCCTTTCTCCGAGTAGGTAGATGGATTTACGAATCTTCCATTCATCTGCTCCAATCGGTGGTTCACAAGAGGAACAGAACTGTCCAGCTTGTTCCACCATCTTGTCGCAGGACAGACCGGAGCAATGGAAACTCACCTCTGATCTTTTCGGCATGGAAGACAAACCAACCTCTTCGGATCGGAAGATACGATCACTGAGCCGTTGCGAACAACTTTCACCTTGGCCCAACGGCTCTTGTGGCACTTCGAACAGACCCGCTTGATCATGACGTGAACCTTTCTGTCAGGCCATGGTAATCCGCATCCGAGAGTTCATCCACCGTCTCATTTCGGTCCTGTTCTTCCTCCTCATCGCGTTGCACGAATCGGAGTCCTTTCTCGTTGTGAGCTTTCAAGATTTCATTAAGGGTTGTCATTTCGATTCCTTTCTCTAGATTCTCTCTTTTTCATACGGTTGTATTCTCTGAGTTCGTCTTCGTCCTTCATGTCTCGATAGACGTAGTGATTCACCATTCGATACAAGAACTGCCCTTCTTTCACTAGCCGTCGCCCCTCCTCGTCGCTGCTTCGGCTGTTGGAGTCTGGAGCGCAGAGGTAGTCGATAGCCTTCTGAACTCTCTCTTTTGGCATTCCAATGATTGCGGCCAAATAGGCCGGATTTAGTTCGACAGTTCCTTTGATCGTGTTTGCAATGACGTACCCCCATATCGCAAAGACATCCGATCCGGCTCCAAGCATCGACCCTTGGAAACAACTCGCCCAAAACTTTCCGTAGCCCATTCAGTCCTCCCTCGCTAGCGTGAGAGTTCGATAGCAATGGGGGCAACGGATGGATTCCGGAAGCCACTTCTCAGGGGTCAAATCAAAGAGCAAACCATCCTCCGTTTGGCACATAGCCAAACCACACACCGGAAGCCAGGACTCCTCCATGCACCCCATACAAGTGAACAACAGGTCGTGGGTGACATCTGGCGGTTTTGAGCCTCTTTTGATGATTTTCCATTTCTTAAACTCAGGCACAGTAGTCATTTTACCCATCCGTCAATGCCTGTCAAGGATTTTCTTGACAAAATAGAAATGTCAAGAATGTCAAAAAATGTCAACACAAGCAAGAAGCAAGGAAGCAAGAAGCAGATACAAACAAGCCACAGAGAAAGGTATCCCCCATACTTATAGCTATACTTATAGCTCTACAAGAAAGGTTCCGTTTGGGAGCCCCCAGAACGATTCACTCCTGATCTCCAATGGTAGGTACTGGGGAAGCTGGCTGAATCGTTCCTGGGCCAAATGTGGCTGTCTGGTAGGCATTGTAGGCGTCATGGCAGAGTTCATCGTAGGCTTCGGTGTACCGTTCCAGACCTACTTTGATCTTGTTGATCAGGTAGAGCATCTCTTCCACGGTCCATTTATGGGGGGTTCTGGAGAGTTTATTCATCTCTTGGAACTTGGTTAAACCGTACTGGGACATATACCTAGAGGAATATTCCGCCCCGTTTCCTCCCAGATTGATGTTGCAGTGGTAGCACTGGGGGCGGAGATTCCCTGGGTGGTAGGCCGAAAGAGCCTGCGCGTATCCCTTCGGAAACATGTGACCTGTTTGAGTTCCGGCCTTTCCACATGTGAAGCAAATCTTCGGATGGACTGCTTTCACGGCTGGAGAAAGAAGTGACCACAACTTCTTCTTGAGATTCGGAAGTCGGTGTATCTTCTTTAAGCGTTTAGCTTTAGCCTTACTCTTGGCTTTTCGTTCGTTTCGTTTACGTATAGCTTCTTGGACGATTGGGTTCACTGTTTCCCTTTCGGCATTGAGGCGAGGACTTCTTCGACGGCCTCTTGGAGTCTGGTTTTGGCGTTACGCTTCTCTGCCATTCTGTTCAGGAGGGAGACGAAGATCAGTCCTGCTGTTGTGTAAGCCAGTCCAATCAGGAGGTTTGAGATGTAGACGTTGAGCATTTGAAAGAGTATGTTGATTGTTGTCATTGGTTTCCTTTGTTTAGTGAGTTCTTCCCTTCAGCGCGGGCGGCGACAGGTTCTCCGCAGAACGCGCAAGAGATGCGATCTTTACGGAGCGCGACATTACCCAGGGTGATGCAATTCCGACACATCACCCCTTCGTCCAGCGCGCGAAGTCTCGCCTCGGCCCGTTCTCTCGTGGCTTCGGAGTCAACCAACTTGGACGTGTACAAGTCGATGACGTTGTCCTTGTTTGATTTGTCCTGCTCTAGCCTCTCAATCTCCTCCATCGCGGCTCGGAGAGCTTCACGGTCGGCGTCGATGGTGCATGCTGCGCGGGCAAGCCTCTCCCCCAAGTCGTTGATCGTCTGGATTGCCCATTCTGGACCGTCGGGGACGCTGATGAGTTGTTCGTATTTCCACTTCTCCCTGAAGCGGGCTAATTCCGGCCACATTGCATCCAGCCAGCGGCGAATAGCTTCAGCGTCGATGCACTCACTCGCGGGCGTGATCTTTTCATCGTTGGTCATTTGGGCTCCTCCGAAGCATGTTTCCCGCACCAGTCGTGAGGGTCCACTTTGGGCCAGTAAGCCCCTGCCATCATGCGCGTAGCCTTTGGGGGTTTGATCCGACATTCCATTGACTCGAATCTGTTGCTGCTGTCGTATTTGATTTTCGAATAGACACAGTTTGAACATTGTGGTTTCTGGGTCATACCTTCATCTCCCGGTTGAGGATGGCTTCGAGGGCGCGAATGCCCTCGGGCATTCCATAGTGATCATAGGGCCGCGCAAATTCCACCACGGCCTTCCCTGCTTCGCTGATCTCCCGCACCCTCTCGGTCAGCGCGGCGATCTGCTCGTCCTTCGCCTTGAGGTCAATGCGGAGGGCGGCAAGTACCTCGTCACGCCACTTCACGCATTCAAACAAAGCGCGAACCATCTGCACGCCCGCGTCGTCGGGAAACAGGCCCTCGTTCTTGGTCTGGATACGCTCAAGTTCCCACATCCAATGGGCGTATTCGTCGGCATCTTTGGGCGTGTAAAGTTTTGATCTCCAACCAATCTCCGTCACTGGCGCGATGGGCGGCTTCCGCTCGTTGTCACATCCGGGAGCGTGCATCACTCCGGATTTCTGTTCGTCGTGGTCCGTGTAGCCATAGCACTCGGGTAGGCAAGGCTTCTCGATGGGCGGCTTGTCGTTAGTCATTGTCTTCCTTCCACAGTTCTTCTTCTATAGGCTTGCCACAGAAGCAGCAGAACTCCATACCGTTCAGCGAGGGCGTACTCTCGTTGAGAGTGAATGCTCGGCCACGGCACGCACTCCATGTATCCGAGTCTGAATCCTCCTGAGTCCACACGCACTTCTCGACAGGCGGCACCTGGGGCGGCTCTGGCTTCCGCTCAGCCTGTCTCCTGTCCGCTCGGTCGATGGAGAAGAGGTCGGTCATCCTGCCCTTGTTCACGATCTTCTCCTGTTCTGGCGGCTCGGCTGACTTCGGAATACCGTGGCCTTCGGCGGAGCCATCACAGAACGTTCCATCGAAGAATTGGAAACCGCACCTTCCGTCATGATCGGGGTCATATGCATGGGCGTATCCGCTCGAAGCCTTCGGCGGCTCTGCGGGCTTGCGGAGTCGGTGCGGACTTTTGTGATCCCGCCCTAGATCGCAGCCGGGGTCCTCGCAAGCCAATCCGAGCATCGGTTCGAGATGCCGAAACGCTGCCTCGTAGGGCTCTGCTGGCTTGGAGTGAATCAAGTCACAGGGTAGACCTGCGGGGTAGCGTGTGCTTGTCTCCTCATTTCCGCAGGCGCAGAACTCGTGCCGATGTCTCCCGATGTGCCCGCGCTTGTAGTCGCAGCATTTAATTTCGCTCTCCTTCACCTCCTCCACCTTTCTCCTCGCCTCGGTGATGCTGGAGCGGGCGACGGTCCACCAATAGTTCTTGTCCCTGATCTCCACGTTGCCGAGAAATTCCTTCTGGACCGTGAAGAATTCGAGACCTGAAAAATGGGCATTGTTATGATCGCCCAACGTAGCGTAGAGAAATCCCTCGCCAACCACCTTCACCTCATCCCCGCACCGCACGCTCGCCACGTCCACGCTCTGGTATTTCGCTTCGCTCATCGCTCTCCTCCAAGAATCTCATTCGCGTAAATGCGGGTCCGCTCTGTGATCTCACCACGCGGCCCCACAGCGTACCGATGGACAGCCTCTCGCCAATCTCCAGTGAGGTCATACATGTGGCGCAGATAGCAAGCACCCGCTAGAAAGTTCCCCCAGGCCTCATGGACATTCAAGGTCGGAGAGATGAGCCTCGCAGACGCAGGCTTGATCTGCATATAGCCCACGGCCTCGTGCTTCGTCTCAGGCCACACAAGAGAGGATTCCCTGAAGGTCATGGCTAGGATGAGGCCAGGCTCGACTCCGCAAAGGTTCGCGGCATCAGTCACCATGCCGTACTTGATCTCCGAGAGGAGAGAACCCGCAGGGGAGTCAACCTCAAGTCGTGGCTCACTACTCCCCTGCGGTACAAGGCGCACGCCTTGCGATTGAACCTTGGGAACCTCAATCGCAAAACATGCGAAAGCCAAAACGATCACCCACGACATGCACGACGCGATCACGATCTGATGCCTGATTCTCACCGCGTCACCAATGCAACAATCCCTACTAAGAAAAGTATCGCGAGCATTCCAACGATTACGATAGAAGCGACGGTCCTATTCCTATCCTGTCGTTCCTTCTCTCTTGCCATTGCCTCCTCTACTTCCCGTCTTTCGATCCAGTTGTCCGCTTCTTTCTTCAGTCTGTCTTTGATTTCTTGGTTGCTCATTATCTGAGTCCTTGTAAATTGCTCGACACGGTAAGCAAAAGATCTGTTCCAGCTTCTTAGATGCGAACGTAACGTGCCCCAGGGGGCAGACAAATCGCCTCAAAGAGGTAGGCGATGGGTGAAGATTGAACGTCCCCTTCCGCGCCGCTGTTTCGGGAGCGGAATGGAGAGAATCGAAATGCGCCGGTACATCGAAGTTCGAGAGAGAAACACCTTTCGAGCGGCGCGGCTCACGTTGTACTTGCAAGCCTCCAATATCGAGATCAGCTTCTCCCGATACTGAATCTCCTCACGCCGCGCAGTCTTCAGGTTTATAGGCGTGATGTTCATAGTTTCACTACTGTAGAGGAAATTGTACCATGAGTGTCAACATCTAATCCCGTTGTGAGGCGTTTTTCGAACCAGGGTTTCCGCTCGTTCCACTCTTCGGCGTTGCGGGCGTCCCATTGGGATAAGCGTCCTTCGGCCTGGAGGACTTTGGAAGGGTTCATTCGGGATTGGTAGGCGATCTCCCATACAAGCTCGGAGCGTTCGCGGGACATGATCTCCCATCGAGGGTCCAGTGTTTCGCGTTCGTCCGTCATCGTGTCCTCCTCTCATGTCTCAGGTTGAAGTAAATGCCCGTCGCAACCTTATCAGGCTCCTCGGTTCCGATTTTGGGGAATGGGATAGCTAGCATCTTCGGCAGTACCAGCGCCCGCCATTCCTTCGCGGCCTTTTCACGAGCGACGTACTCCTCATGCGGGGTCACCTATCCCCTCCCCTGATTCAAAGTGCGGACGAATGCGCGGGTGGACTGCCGCTCCTTGCGTCGGGCATTCCTCGCGGCTTGAGTCGCGATGTAGCCGGGCTCCTCGAAACGCCCCCCCTCGATCAGGGAAGCGGGCATCGTGAACCACTGGACCTTCGGTTGATCGGGGGCCTTGTACTCGACGACGGGGGCCGGGGTGGGCTTCGGCGTGAAGAGACGGGAAACGGCGGTGCGAAGGGCGGTAAAGGGGTTGCGCATGGGTTGATCCTTTCGGTACGGGTTAACGCTTGACGGTCAGACGGATGGAGGGGAATTCACGGCGCACGATATCCGCGAATTGAGCAAGGGTTTTAGAGCGAGCGGCGTAGGCGGCGGCGTTGGCGGCGGCGTCTGCGGCGGCGTAGGCGGCGTAGGCGGCGGAGTCTGCGGCGGCGTCTGCGGCGGCGTAGGCGTGGGCGGCGGCGTCTGTGGCGTTTCTTCGTGCCTCATTCACTTTCTCAATTGTCGCCTCGCCCCGTGTCCACGCCCGCACAACATCGAGGCAGGCCGAGACTCGGGGATCTTTCGTATACGGCAGCGCGAGGGCGGCACAGTCACAGGCCATCGTGACGATTTGCTCACGCTTGTAGCCACGTTTCGCCAAGAGCCAAAGCATCCAATCCCCGCGTTTGCAGGTCTTCCAAGCGACCGCGAAGGAGGGCTGAGTTTTCGCCCACGCGACCGCCTCAGAGCAAGCTCCGAGGGTTTGAAGTTTTCGATACCAAGTTGATGCCATGTTGTCCTTTCAATTCGCGGGAGATTCCGCCCGCTTCCCGAACCTAGATCCGAGAAGGGGGCGAAGGGTCCGGCTACTCCGTGTAAGTACGCCCGACTCTGTTCCCGTTGTCGTCGTAGATCGCCACGTCAAACTCCGCGCGATCCTCCATCCGGTCGGCAAGCTCGCGCAGCGCCCGCGCGACATCCATCGGGGTTTGCATCGCATCGTTTCCGAGTTTGATTGTGAGATTGAACGTTTCCATTTAGTACCCTTCCGTGATCTTGCCAATAGCCTCGGTGAGCGTCGCCCCCAAAGCCCGGTAGATATCCGCACACGCTCGCCACGTCGCCTCGGCCTTCCTTGAGTCCTCCTCATAACCGAAGTTCGAACAGAAGTCCGCGAAGCTTTCCTGCCCGCTCTGTGCGTCCATTGCGAGGGAGTAGCAGACTTCCAAGAGGGAAGGGCCGGGAATGGGATCCTTGCTTGAATGGATCCAGTCAGTCGAAGGCCCGTACCATGCACGCTTTCCGGTTTCGATCTCGCGCGAGGTGAGGTCTTTTTGCTTATAGGTGTCCACGCTGCCGTTATGGAATTTGGGAGGGTTCTTGTACGCCGGGCAATGTCTCTCACCCTGTGCGTATTCCGTGGTCAGGAGATCGCGCTTCCCTTGAGATAGCGTCACTTCCCAATTCAGACTTCGCCACACCTTCTCGCCCTTCGCCGGTTTCGCGTGCTTGCTCTGCGAGAAGGGTACGAAGGTTGACTTGAGCGTGAGTCCCAAAGCCTCAAGCGCTCTTGTCCTCTCTTCTTTCGTCGCACTGGAATAGTCCCGCGCGGTTTCGGTTGTAGTTTCCATGTTGTCTCTCTTTCTTCTTGTCTATTCGCGCGACGGGGTTAAGGCCCCGTTTCTAGTTCCTAAAACTCTTTTCCCCACTGGGTTGCCATAGCATCCGCGATTCCTTGCAGCGTGCGGCTACGTTCTTTCCATCGGTCGGGGCCAGGTGATGCATAGTGGACGCGCGGTTCTCTCCCGCCTACGATCTTGGTAGGCACGAGTTTAGGTAGGTTCTTCAGCCAAAGACACGTCGCCTTCGTCTCGCCATGCCCGAACATCCACGGCTGGATAATCTGGTCGGGCTTGCGAATGCGTGAAGAGATGATGCTAATGGGATTCTCAATGGCAATACGCGGTACCGGCGCGTCCATCAAATACTTGACGAAAGCCAGCGCGGCTTTCTGCTCTTTGAGGCGGTCTTTGAACCACCGCGCCCCAGAAACCGCGAGATAAGTGCATGGCGGATGCGCGATCAAAAGATCCCATGTATCGTCGTCGATGATGTCTCGGACGTCTCCGATGACATGCCCACACGAGGCAAGGCAATCCCGGCCCCCACTAGAGGTATCGAACTTACCGCCCGAAGCGTACCCAATCTTATGGGCGTCGTCGTGGCAAAGTTCCGAGGGTAGGAGATCGCACGACCACGCATCGTGCCCGACCTCCCTGAAGGCTTGGGATACTCTTCCCGAAAATTCGCAGGCTACTAGAACCCTCATTTGAATACCGCCCTTCCAATCACTGCGCGGGTTATCCGCCCGTCTTTGCTTCGCGGAAGTTCTACCGGAATGCTTGACCCATTCACGATATGAAACCCATAGAGATCATGCGCGAATTCGTGAAGGACAGTCTTCAACATTGCCGCTGTGATGTCTTCGGGGAGTTTTAGCCGGATGGTGACTTGCTTTGCTTTGGCTGGATAGCTCATTAGTTACCTTCTTCTCTCAGCCACTCCCGCACCGCCGCGAGACTGGCTTCCTCTTTCGCTCCTTGGGCTTCAGTCGAGAGCATGTCTGCGAGATCAAGCTCGACTGTGGAAGCGAACCTCGGCTCCGGTTGATACTGCGACGCCTGATAGGCGATAACGGCTAGGGTATCCATTGTCATTCTCCATTCGTTCATTCAGGCCGCTAGTGGCCACGCTACGCCCGGTAGATCGCTCTAAGGGGCGCGACGTAGGCGCTAGACACGCTTAAAAGCCTTCTCCGGTCCTACGTAACCTTCGCCACGTCCGGTGACACTCGCCACATGTACGCGGTCACGATCCGTGAGGCTTGCGCCAGTCACCTTGTAACGGCGCCCGTAGGCTTCCACCGTGTCACCGATATTGAATCCTCGACCGTCGTGCCCGATGAACTGTGATACGCCTAGTTCTTTCGCTTCGTCTCGCGTGTAGTTTGGTCGCATTGTTTCTCCCTCTGTCTTGGGCTCTAGTGCCCCCGTGGTGGCCCTTGGACGTTCCAAGGGGCAACCGGAACCGCTAGGCGCGTTCACATTCCGCGAGGATGGAGTCAAAGACGATGACTCGACTTGCCCCGCTTGGATACCATTCGCAGGCGACATCCTCAAAGAAAGCTTGCACGCGATCCGGTTTCCCCGCACCCTTGGGGAGAATCCGCCCGGCTTTGAATCCGCCCTGAAGCTTGAGCCCTTCAAGCATTTCCCGCGCTTCCTGCGCGTCTCGTGCGGGCTCTACGTGTTGGAGCATCCATTGTGTTGCCATTGTCTCTTCTCCTACTCTCCCAGGGAACCGCCGGGCCGGTTTTCTCTCTTGCGTCTCTACGTGTGGTACGTCTTTACCTGCGCCTTGAATTCCACACGGGCAGGCTTGAGCGTGCGAAACGTCTCCCATACTTGCCGCCCGGTTCCGAACCTGTGCGTCCGAACGTGGTACACGCCATGCTCGCGCCAGAGTGTTGTCCACATTCCGGCTGTCTCGGCACGTTGCACGATGCCGCACGCCAGTTGATACGCGGTAGCTTTGATCATGTTGTCCCTTTCTCTCTTGCGTCTCTGTGCGGCCCGTGGGGTTACCAGCGAGCCGGGAGAGAATCAAGCTAGTCCCTGTCTGTATCGTAGACACGGCGTGCGTTCCGGTACAGCGCGTCATATCGGCGGTTCTCTCGCGCCATCTCGCGCTGTGTCTGTTCATGTACGTCCTGTAGTTCACAGACTCCGCTTTCGTCAGTAGTCTGCCCGCAGAATTCACACTCTCGTTCCATGTTTCTCTCCTTACTTGGTACGTCGCTTGTTGTTAACGTCCACAGACAGATCGTCTCATGTGTAACGCATACTGTCAAGCATGTATTTCTCCGGCGCTTCCATAACCTTAGATCACACCTAAGAAAAGACCTAAAAATAGCCCCAAAAAACATACCCCAAATAGGTCCCCATCAATAGCCTCTCCAAGCCAATGAAGACAGAGCAAACCCCTCCAGCTCACCGTGACAGGCAGACATTACCCCTCACCAGTGAGGCAAGAGCTAAGGCGGCTTCCATCCGAGAAGCCATAATCCAGGATCTCAAGGCTAACCCCACAGAATCCCTCCAAACGCTCGCAAAGCGTCATGGAGCCTCTTACGACACCGCAGCTAAGGTAAGACGCAAATTCGAACAGGGAAACGATCAGAGAGACAGGTCGGAGGTCTGGGGTGACCTCCTGTCTAAGGCCGTTCCGCTTCGGATGCGTGCGAAGGTAATGCGTGACCTGGTACGCTCAAACAATCCCGTCGCCGCGTCTCGGGCGCTTGAAATGGTCCTTGAGTCTGATGGCCTGCGTAAGAAACTCCCCGAACCCAAGGTACAGTCCACAATTATTGTCCAAGCTACTGATGATGTTGGGTTTGAGTGACTACCCTATAAGGAACTATATAATGGGTCACGTGACCCATTATCCCGCGCAACTCCTTTAGATTCAACAGGAGTTGGTTTACATAACGTTTCTTATCGGACATGAGACCTGGTACCACCCCGGGAAGGGATCCTGTAGGGGAGAGCGGCGAAGCCGCCTTGGCAGGCAAGCATCGGTTACCTTCTTCTTGGTTACCTATCTCTTGCTGGACTACCTTCTTCTTGGTTACTTGCTTCTTGGTTACACTACACTCCATTGCCGGAGCTAGACGCTTCTACGTTGGTTACTGGACCATTTGGTTACTTTGGAGGGTCACGTGACACCTTTTTAGAAGGGGGGAGGTTTAGTGTCTTAGTAGGTGAGGGCATAGAGACAGTTACGCCCGGCCAGTTAACCCCCTCTGGGTATTTCTAGCCGGGCGATTTTGGAGTCCCGATGGATGCGACGTTGGGGTGATTATCGGTTATTCATTTGGGAAAGTCAACGTTTTTCTCTATTCTGTCCCGACTCTGGTATATCTGGTATCACGAAGACGCGGAATGTCTCTACGAACTTCCTGACGGAAATCATAAGGGCCTCGGTTGACCCATCCAGGTTTCGTACCACTTCTTCATCCCATGTTTCTTGATGAGGGCGTTCATGGTTTCGATCTGGTGTTCTCTGGTGTCCCAGTAGTTAGGCTGTTCCCGCCGTCCAGTTTGAGAACCGATGTGATGGACGTAGGCATGGCGGCAACAGATGAGTCTGGCCCCGAAGTCCTTCACTCTTATTGAAAGGTCGATGTCATCCCCTCCGGGTAGAGATTCGTCCAGTCCTTTCAGAGTCTTCAGGAGGTAGGTTGGGTACATCGCCAGCATACCTATGAGATAGGGGGCTTCGATGTGAACAGCTTTGGTGTGCCAGAAAGCGTTCTGACACCCCGAGACGTAGTTTGATGATGGGGCGACACCTTGGACGTTGCTGATGGTTTTGAGTCCACTCACTAGATTGGTCCAGAACTCCCACGAACCGGGAGGGAAGAGGAGGTCGTCGTTCGCCATGCAGAATAGATCTGTGTTTGCGTGAGAGAGGCCGAGATTGACTCCACCCATCCAGCCTAGGTTCTTCCCTGGAGAGAGGATGTCTACGTCTCCTTGGACTCCTGCGATCTCTGTGAATGGGAGTGGGTCGCCGTTATTGACGATGATGACTCGGCCTTCCCAATCGGTGTTGATGTGGAGGGAGGTAAGCATTGAGAGAAGGACTTGAGGTGAGTTGAAGGTCGGAATGACCATCGTGATGTTCTTCATTTCAGTCTCTTCCTCATTATCTCTACTCTTTCATCGAAGTGTGTCTGACAATCCTTGCATCGAAGTGGATAGGCTCCTCGGCGTCTTTTAACCAGATGCCCGCACTTCAGTTTTCTCATCTTCTCGGTAGTACGTATTGCGGCTCCGCTCTCTTTGAACTTGGGTACTTCCAAAGGAGCAGGAACAACAACTTGATCTCTGATTGAGTTTGCGAGTGAACCTCCTATTCGGAGGATTCGTCGTTCCATCCAATCGTTCAGTTGCAGAGTGTCCATCATTCGGCTGGCTTCTCGTACTGCGAATGGGTTTTCCCCTGCGCTCTCGTAATCTGGGAAAGTGACCATCCATCCTTCGTTGGTTCGCATGATGGATTTGCACAGGAATCTTGGGGTGGAGTATTGTTCGCTCATGCCTTACACTTACAAACCAAGAGTGAGAGCAGGATACTTGTCTCATCCGATCTTTTGTGGTAAGTCATTGCGTCAGCTTGAAAGAGACACAAAAGAGAACCGAGTACAACTGGCTAGGTATCTCAAAACGAAGAGAGGTCCGGTCAGGTTAAGGAACACTCTGGCTTCTGTCCTTGGTACAACCGTGGCGAAGTTGGAAGAAGCCATAGTCCCTTAGAGCATCTCTTCCCCAGCTACAACCATGCTCTCAACCCGGATGAACCTGTACCCGTTCTTGGCACAGTAGTTCTCCCCAACAGTACTCGCTCGACTGAAATCACGAGCAGAGATGAAAACTTCTCTGACATCGTGCTTGTCCTTGAGTCGAAGCCGAAAGATCTTCGTGCTGAGAGCAATGTCAAGAGCGTTCTCAATGGGAGTCTTGGGAGGCTCGGGAGCAGTTCTTAAAGGGTTGTAAACCATGACTCATTGTACAACGATGGTTACATCTCGTAAACGTGGTTTATTTGACACGTGTGATTTTGTCTTGTATAACTCCGCGCCGTGAACACAATCCGTTGTGACGACTGTTCTGAGTACTACTCTATCGGGGAGTGGCCGATCTGTCCTCACGGGAAACCTACCTTTCAGGTAGACGCCTATTCCGCTCCGCAGTTTGACATTGGATTAGGCGAGATGGTGTCCTCGTCAAGAGATCGAGCAAGGATCGCTCGTCAGAAGAACTTGATTGAGAAGAACCCTCCTGCGGATACGTATGCACGCAGAGCGGATATCCGTGATCGTCAGATGGCAAAGAAGGAAGCTCGATGATTACCACTAAGGCACACTGCAAGGAGTGCAAGTTCTCTTTTAAAGAGAGCGGACCTGAGGACGACGGTTCCTTCGTTGATCGGGTTCAGAACGTTGCTCAGCTTCACGCAGACGATCACAAGCATGAGGTTGAGTTCATCCGCCATGAACATTCACCGAAGATCGTGACTCCTCGTGCCTATCCTCCCGGTCCTGGTTTGCGGGCCGACACCCACTCTCTAAATCCCTTGAATGACTCGTTCGTCTAGGAGCCCTATGAAAACTCTTTCCGCTCACATGTCTCAGATGATGGCCGATGGACGAATCACCGATGGACGTATCTACGGCGTCCAGCACAACAAGAAAAAGGCGAAGAGAACAGGTATGCAGGGTATGCCCGGTTCCCAAACTGGTAGCGGCTCAAACAAGCCAATGATGGGTAAGGACGCTCCTGGTGAATCCCGTACGGATCAGGAAGATGTCAACAATGGCGCTCTTTTGAAGACTAAGAAGCCCAAGGTGAAGAAGCCAAATCTGGTTGCGCCTAAGAAGGTTTCGGCTTTCGTCAAGGCTTTTCAGGCCGCCAAGAATTCGATTCACGTAAGTACCAATTCCAAGGCTGTTGCTTCAGGTGCAAAACCCACCAAGGGTTCCACTGCGAAGACCAAGGGCGCTGGAGTTGACTAATCGTACAACCTAAGGAAACCCAATGACAGACGAAACTACAGACGAGCAAGAGCCAGAAGCTCCCTCGGATGAATCCACGGAGTCGAGCGACTCTGAGTCCGCAGAGCAGCCGCAGGAAGAGGCTTCTGCGCCCGTTACCTCCGAAGACGACAATGCCGAAGGCGAAGAGGAAGAGGAACAAGAATCTCTCCTCGTGACCCCCGAGGAATTGAAAGCGATCAAAGCAGACCCCACTCTCTCGAAACTCTATCGAAGTCTCAACAAAGGCTTTACGGAGAACTCTCAGAAGCGGGCCGCACAAGTAAAGGAAGCTGAATCGGCGATGCAGCTTGTTCAGGCTCTAAGGAGTGATCCGAAAGGAACTCTTCAGCAGCTTGCTCAACTAGCGCAGGTTCAACTGGGACCAGAGAAGGTCGCAGATGCAGACGTTCATCAGCAGATGACTGAACTCTTCGGTGAAGAGGTTGGGGCGAAGGTTGCCTCGGCGGTTCAGAAGTTGATTGACGAACGCACTTCCGGTTTGAAACAGACAGTTGAGAGTACGGTAAAGGACATCAAGGCTGGTGCTGGAGTCGAAGCGACGAAAGCATTCCGAGATGCTCACCCTGATCTCAATGAAGTCATTGCCCATGACAAGGACGGTTCACCTATCACGGTGGAGCAGAAGATGCTCCAGTTGATGAGTGAGTACGATGTCAAGGGCAATGTGGATTCACATACGTACCTTTCCCGTTTTTACAAGATGGCTAAGGCGGATGTGGATTCGAAGGTTCAAGCTGCTCGTGTTGCCAAGAAGATGAGTGAGAAGGTGGAGAAGGCTGCTTCCGTTTCCAAGACCCCAGGATCTCCTGCTGCGGCAAAAGTGGCGCTCGCGTTCCCGACAGGCAAAGGAGCCTTTGCAAAGGCTGCTGCTATGGCTTTGCGGGGTGAGCGCGCCGGTTAACCAAAAGGTAATTCTCTATGTCTCAGACCTCACTCACTCTCAACTACGATGCTCTGCTCTCCACCACTCTCTTCAACTACCAGAAGGAGATGACGGATCAGATCTCGACTGCCAATGCGTTCCTCTTCACCCTGATGAACAAGGAGGAAAATGGCTACGTCTCCGAAGACAACATCGGAGACCGCGCTCAGATTCCTCTCGAATACGAGCTTCAGGATGCTGATACCTACGCGGGGTACGACACCATCACTCCCACTCCGATTGACGGTGTGACTTCTGCCTTCTATCCCTGGTGTCAGATGGCGAACACCATCATGATCTCTGGTTTGGAAGAGAAGAAGAACTCGTCCGAAGCCCGTCTCATCAACCTGCTCGAAACCAAGACCAAACAGGCCACTGGTGGTTTCCAGACCAAGTTCAACAAGGTTCTCCTTCAGGGGAATGGCGTGAACGTGGCTGCTCAGGTCACTTCGAACTATGTGTCTCCTGACAACGGTTCGTCTGGTTTCGATCCCATCGCCAAGGGCATCTCCTTCACTCCCACGAGTGCGGGTACGGTCGGAGGCGTGGATCAGGTGGTGAACCCGTGGTGGCAGAACAAGTACTACGACATGTCATCTGCGGCGGCGGGTTCCGGTTCCCCGACTCCTCAGGTGACTACGTTCACTGGTTTCCTGAAGGCGCTCCGTCACCTTCGTAATGAGTGTTCGAAGGGCATCGGTGGCCCTCCGAATCTGTTCATCGCGAACCAGGGCGTGTATGAGCTTTACGAAGCGGCGCTCGCTTCGGCTCATCGTAATCCTTCGTATCAGACTGCTGACATTCCGTTCGACAACGTTGCGTTCTACGGCAAGCCGATTGTGTGGGATGAGTTCATGATCGACGCGAAGACTCCTTCGACTGCGATTACGTATGGAACCATCTACATGATCAACACGAAGTACTGGCAGATCAAGTATCACTCTGGCACGAACTTCGTTGCGTCCCCGTTCCAGAAGCCGGTCAATCAGGATGCCAAGGCCGCGATGATTCTCTGGCTTGGTGCGTTGCTCAACAGCAACCGCCGCAAGCAGGGCGTCGGCGGCGGCATCGACATGGCCATCGCGTCGTAAATCAACCACCCAAAGACCCAAGGAGAAAAAGACAATGATCATCAAGTCGCTCAATGGTCCTGTTGGTGGAGCTACTGGCGGGGCCAGCGCTTCATACAAGCAGGCCACCGAAACCATCGACGTCGCCTTCACCAACGCGCAGGGAGCCACCATCACTCTCGGCCTTCCTGTGGCGCTGACCACGACCGCGGCGTCGGTTGACGGCAAGCTCGCCGTCCTCCCCGCCACGTCGAATCTCCGTACCTTCTACGGAATCGCGCTCAAGACCGTGCCGAACAACGGCTTCGGCCTTGCGCGTGCCTACGGTTACCTCGGCTCTGTGGCGATCTTCGCCACTGGAACGAGTGTCACCACCGCTGTCGATGTTGCGATGGGGCCTGGTGCCTCGTCCCTCGGCGTCAACAGCACCGGTCTCGTCTCGGCCTTCGGGCCGGTCATCTCCCTCGAAGCCATCGGGGCGGCCATCAACAGCCCCGGCGGGTACGCCAAGGGGTTCGTGCGCAGCCTGTAAAAAAGGCGGCGTAGACGTACGACTGAGGGTGGGGGGTTCGACCTCCACCCTTTTTTGTTGTACGATTGTTACCATGATCGACCTAGACACTGAATCCTGGCGGCGATGTAGCACGTGTGGAGGCAAGTTGGTTCGAGTAACAGAGCAGGCGCAACTGGGGCGGCACTCTGGCCACGCACTGCGCTACGCAGAGGGCTTCCACATCAATGAGTGGTTGCGCATCCTTATGGGGTGGCTCTGATGCCCAAGGTCAAAGTCGCTCTCGCTCTCCCGTGGTACGCAGGCGCGGACCGCGATTGTGTTGTCCACTTCCTCCAGTTTCAGCACTACCTCGGGAGGCTCCAAGAGCGCCTTCTTCGGGGCAAAGACGCGGATCTCCCCAAACTCGACCCCGCGAATACCACCGGATTCAGCGAGATCCCCGATGAGTTGTGGGGCACTGAATTCGAGTTCGGAATCTCCGACGAGATCGGCTGCTCTCTCCCCGGCATGGCCCGCGAGCGCTGCGTGGACAACGCGCTCAAGTGGGGGGCCGACTTCATCCTCTTCTATGACAGCGACATGATCTTCGGCACCGACCTCTTCCTGCGCCTCTTCATGGCTAAGAAGCCGGTCGTCGCCGCGCTGGCTTTCACAGGTCGTCAGCCCGTGACTCCGGTCATCTACCAATTGAAGGACTTCAAGTTCACGCACGAAGTCAGCTTCAACTCAGAGCCGATTCACGATTATCCGCGCGACACGCTGTTCCAGGTGGACGCTGTGGGGGGCGGAGTGTTCCTTGTGGATGCCAACGTCTTCCGCTCAATGTCAAAGCCGTGGTTCGCCACTCAGTCGGCGCTTGGCGAGGACATCTACTTCTGCGCGCGGTGCAAGATGCAGGATATCCCGGTGTGGGTACACACAGGCGCGAAGACCATCCACAAACCAACCTTCCCGCAGGTGTGGCACGATGAGGAGCTTTACCTCCAACAGAACCCGCATCTCCACTCGCCCAAGATGGAAGCGCTGGCTAAGGAGGTCAGCGATCTCTGCACCTACGTCGTCGGCACCGGCGCGACCATCTACGAAGGCTCGTCCACCATGCCCGAACTCTCCTACCTCTTCGAGAAGTCGAGTTCTCTGCCCCGCCAAGCGCGCATTTGCGAAGTCGGCATGAACACGGGTATGTCCACGATGGCCTTACTCCTCGGCAGCCCGACGGCGACCGTGACCAGCTACGACATCGGTGAATGGTCCTGCGTGCGGCCTGCGAAGGACTACCTCGATAGGAAGTTTCCCGGTCGCCACACTCTCGTCCTGGGTGACACCAAGAAGACGCTCTGGACTCCCGAACCGATGGGCCTGTGGGATTTGACCTTCATCGACGGGGGCCACGACTTCGAGACGGCTTGGGCGGACATCTGCTCGCTCTGCACCATCAGCAGGCATCTCATCATTGACGACATCCAGATGCCCGGCGTCAAGAAAGCCTACGATCAGGCCATCGAGAAGCAGATGATCTGCCCGATTTCCGAACACGGGGACAGCGATGTCATCGGCTCTGAGCGCCGGTGGGCTTATGTCAAGGGGTTCGCCAAATGAACCCCGCGGTGGTCTACGATGGCGGCATTCGCGACAATGGTACGCCGTTCTACGTCCGGGTCGCCCTCGCCAACATCCTGCGCGAAGATCCCGAATGGTTCACTGAGGCCGGAGACGTCCCCTCCGGCGCTCCGTTCTACATCCATCCCGATGACGGGCGCGACGATCTCAGCGTTGACAACATCCCGCACCCGTGGGGCTACTGGGCAGTCGATTCGCACCTCGGCCCCAACATCCGCATCGAGAAGGCGCGCAAGGCCGATTTGGTGTGGTGCGCGCAGAAGCCATTCGTCCACACACTCGCCAAGGAGGGCATCAAGGCATCGTGGCTCCCCCTCGCGGCAGAACCCGCGCTGCACCGCATCACCCATTTCCGCCCGAACTCCCCCGACAAGGATCTCGTCTTCGTCGGGCACCTGCAAGATCCTTCCATGACCAACCGCATCGCCTTCTTGGATCGTCTTTTCAAGAGCGTGCGTTCCCCCTGGTTCGAGTACGGAGTCTTCCATGAAGATATGGCGAATGTCTACGCGAGAGGGCGCGTCGGTGTCAATCACGCTGTGCGCGATGACCTCAACATGCGGTTCTTCGAATTGGGGGCCATCGGAATCCCGCAGCTTGCCGACTCTCGAATGGTTGGCCTCGAAGAACTCGGCTTCAAGCCCTGGGCGCATTACCTGCCCTATTCCTCTGTTGAAGAAGCCCTCGAAGTCGTAGAAGACGAACTCGATAAGGACCACTCGGCAATGGTAACAAATTCCCGCCAAGCCGTAATCACTGCCCATACTTATACTCACCGCGTTCAGCAGATGTTGCGTGACGCTTCACAACGAGGTTACCTATGAAGAAACTCCTTCTCGCGTGTCTGGTGGCATCTCTTGTCATCATTCCCGTCCCCGAGGTGCAGGCACAGTCCTGTACCGGTTGGTCGAACCAACTGGTCCCGATGGACTTTGAAACCATTACGGTCAGCACCGCGGCTATCGGGTTCACGAGTACGAAGATCGTGAACAGCACGACCGGACTCTCGGCTTCCTACGCCTTCTTCACCCTGGAGACGGCAGACATCCGCTACCGCGTGGATGGTGTGGACCCCACTGCGGCTATCGGGCACGCGGCGGCGGCCTCCAGCGCCAACTACGTGTGCGGTATGGCCGCAGTCAAGGCTTTCCGCGCCATCCGCTCGGGTGGAAGCGACTCCACCATGCGCGTCACTTACTTCAGGGCTTCATAAGTGAAGCGCCTGCTCGCGTCCTTCATCCTTATTGCTTCTCCGGCTCTCGCTCAGATAGGGCCTGTTCCTGCGGGGGGCGCGGGTGCTATCGGCTCAGGAACTGCCCTGACCGCCTGCACCTCCTCAATCCTCTACGCGGATGCCTCGTCGCTACTCAAGTGCAACCCCGCCTCGGTGGTGAACGGGAGCGTCAGCACGGCTGGGCGAAGCATCCTGACGATTCAGGACACGATCAGCGGGTCGAGCGCGACGAGCAACTTTTTGAATGTGACTGGGACATTTGCCAACTCTGCCAGTGCTGCGATGTATGGCTTGTATTTCCACCTTACAGCACCCTCGACTACTGGGGCTTTTCCGATCAATGGCATTAGGCTGTCTCTGGACTACAACGGGGCCTTCTCAGAAACTCAAACCGCTGGCATTGTTGTGACAAACGTAGCCACGAATTCGGGCGGTGCTAGTCCATTTGCGCTCGCGGTTACTACTGAGCCGACTTCGGTAGGGATCTACGGCAGTGGACCGTATGTGGGGGCCGGTGTGTACGGGGCCGTGGTTGGTGGGAGCACCGGTGCCCGTGGCGCGGGCGTGATTGGCAAGGTTATCGGGAACGCGAACACCGCCAACGGCTTTGGCGGGATTTTCACCGCTCAGGGGTCCACGGGGGCCGGGGAGAACATCGGATTGGCCGCAGTGTTGGCTGGGGCTACTTCAGATACTCAGGGGCTTGCTACGCTCCCGGCAACTGATGTTGCGTTGCTCGCCGACAACGGCTCGGTCGCCGCGAACATTTTCGAGGCCCGCGACAACGGCACGGCTGTCTTCACGATCGCGGACGGAGGGGTGACAACTATCTTAGGCACGGCTCCAATGTTAACTGTTGGTACAGGTACAACAACGCAAGCAGGTTTGCAAATTGGGTATTCTGGAACAAGTTCCTACGGTGGAATATGGGCAACTAGTATTTCTCCAACTGTTAACAACTATTCGTTTATGGCGAACACCACTACTACATACGTAGGCGCTACTACAACGGTAAATATAGGTCTTAATAACTCTCCGAAACTTCAAGTTGGTAGCACTGGATTTGTAAATCTCCCTCCGTTGGCTCTAACAGCAGCCACCATGACCCCAACCATCGTAGCGGAAGCAAGGACTGTAACCAATAGCTACGCATGGACAAACGCGATGGTGACCGCACTGGGTGCCTCCCTTACCGGAGATATCACTGCGGTGACCCTCCCGGCTAAGACGCAGATCAACAACGCCTATGTGGTGATCGACACGGCGGCGGGTGGTGTGACTACCCTAACCGTGTCATGCGGTGACGCAATCGGTGGAACCCCGTTCATCAACTACATCGTGGCGAGTGACGCGAAGGCAGCGGCGAACACGGTCTACGGGGACGCGGTTGCGGAGCGCGGAACTTCCATCGACACGGAGTTCTTCTACCTCCCCAGCTACACCTCCACGACCCTAGTCACCTGCCACTTCATCAGCACTGGCACGAACCTCAACACCGTGACTACCTCCACAGGTCGCCTGATTCTCACCACTACGCTCCTCCCGTAAGGACATCCCCATGAAACGACTCCTCCTCTCCCTCCTCCTCCTGACCGCAGTCTCGGCCTCCGCGCAGGAAGCCACACTCTCCTCGCCCGTCGCGCAGCCC
>OFRG01000044.1_pt1 | contig 45193 bp, 55 predicted proteins | sample 1543071 | NCBI WGS metagenome assembly OFRG01 (sample SAMN07774222, study PRJEB24372) | wastewater metagenome | isolation source: WWTP Verbania (Effluent) | place: Italy: Verbania | collected 2015-12
ACCGGGAACGACGCCTATGGCCGCTCGCCTGGCATGGACGCGCTTGGCGACAGCAAGGCGCTGCAACTCATGGAGAAGCGCAAGGCTCAGCTTCTCGACAAGATGGTCAATCCGCCGATGGTCGCGGACGCCACGCTGAAGAACAAGCCGACGACTTCGATCCCTGGCGGCGTGACGTTCATCGCGGGCATGAAGGAAGGCGCGGCGGTTTTCAAACCGGCCTATGAAGTGAACCCGCAAGGCTATCCGGCTTTGCTGTCAGACATGGAGCGCACTGAGGCGCGGATCAAAACAATCTTCTACGAAGACTTGTTCTTGATGATCGCGAACATCGACCGCTCGAACGTAACCGCGGCCGAAATCTACGAGCGCAAAGAAGAGAAGATGCTGATGCTCGGGCCGCCGCTTGAGCGCATCCACGACGAAGGCTTGTCGCTCGTTGTGAAGTATCTGTTCTCGCGCATGGCGAAGGCTGGCATCCTTCCCGGCGAAATCCCTGAAGAGATACAGGGCAAGCCAATCAACATCGAATTCATTTCGATCTTGGCGCAAGCGCAGAAGGCGGCGGCGACTGCAACCGTCGAACGCTTGTGGGCGCTCGCTGGCAACATCAGCGCAGTGAAGCCTGAAGTGCTCGACAACCTCGACGCCGACGCAACCATACGCGAGTACGCCGACATGCTCGGCTCGCCGCAAAAAATTCTCGTCGACCCGAAGATCGTCGTCTCGATGCGCGACGCTCGCGCCAAGCAGGCACAGGCGCAAAACAGCGGCATGGCTGCGATGGGCGCGGCCGACACAGCGAAGGTGCTGAGCGAGACGAACGTCGGCGGTGGACAGTCGGCGCTCAACAAAGTGTTGGGGCTCGCGGCGTGATGGTCACGATCCCGCGCAACAACGGACCTATCCCACCACCGCGCAAGCCGTCGTCGGTGTCTCCGTTCGTCGGCCCTGCGCAAAAGATCAACACGACGCGCGATCCGGTTGTGCATGAGATCATGGCCGAAGCTGTCGACCATGCGCACGAAGCGGACGTGATTGGCATTGCGGTCATTATGTTCGACGCGACGGGCGAGATGGTGATCCGCTTTCACTCGACGCCAGCGTCGACGCCGCAATTGAACCTCGCGCTCGACAAGTTGAAGGCGGTAATCGTCTCGAAGGGCGTCGGATGAGCAAGGGCTTCAAACCGCTAAACGAGCAAGACGGCAATCAGCCTGGCGCGTCACGCTACGCTGATCTCGCCACGAAGATCACACTTGGCGGCGTCGTGCTCGATACCGATGCGGTCGACTTCGAGACGCTTGTGCGGTTCCGCTATCGCGTCGTGCCGTTCTGGCCTGTGTGGGCTGTCGAGCGTCACGACAGGAAGCACGAGCGCCGCACCATGCTCGCATGGTTCTGGTCGCGTCGCGGCGCACAGTCGGCCGTCTACCAACTCAACCGCGCGAGCGATCTCGCGACAGAGAAGGGGTGGCTGTGATCGATCCCGACCACTGTCCAATCTGCAATCAGTTCGCCTGCGATCACAGCGACGAGCAAGTCGAAGCGCACGTTCACGCGCTCGCCGCTGGCCTTGACGAGCCCGCACGCACCGACGACGAGCAACAGGCGGCCAGGCTCGCGCGCGGCGTCAAGGCCGTCGCAAAGCAGGCTGAGCAAGACCTGAAGTGGATCATGGCCGACGCTCGCGGTCGCCGCTTTATGTGGAACATGCTGACGCGCTGCGGCATCTATCGCTCTTCGTATGCGGCCGGACAGGGCAAGGTCGAAGCCATCGCGTTCTATGAGGGAGAGCGGAATATCGGGCTTGAGCTTTTGGATCGCGTGCTCAAGCAAACACCGAAAGCCTACGCGACGATGACACAGGAGAACGCACCACAATGAACATTCGCGAGATGCTATTCGGATCGACTTCGTTCACGCCGCCGTCGATGTGCTCGATGAGCGGCACGCAAGGCGACAACGGTGGCGCTGGCGCGGGCGCAGGCACGCAGACAGTTGAGACGCCAAAGGACACGAGCGTACTGAGCGACGCGAAAGCGGACGCCGACGCTGGCACAGGGAACGAAGGCGAAGGCAACGACGCCGACAAAGGAAAGCCACCGGCTGACGAAACGCCGGAGGCGAAGGCGACGCGCGAAGCCGCTGAAGCGACGGCTAAGACCGAGAAGGTCGCGGCTGCGCTCAAGAGCTACGACGCGTTGAAGCTGCCCGACGGGCTCGCGAAAGATCACCCGATTGCTGTCGAGTTTTTCAAAGACGCCGCTGAACGCGGAATGTCGGCGGATGACACGCAAGCGATGGTCGCTCGCATGGGTCCGAAGTTGGTCGAGGCTATGAATAAGCCGTATGACGCTTGGGCTGATATGCAAAAGACGTGGACCGACGCGCTTCCGAAGGACGCAGAATTCGGCGGCAAGGACTACTCGCAAAATCTCGGCATCGCCGCCTCGGCAATGGACGGGATTCTAGGCAAGGACTCAGCGGAGAACAAAGCGTTCCGCGAGATGCTTGCCTTCACGGGCGTCGGCAACAATCCCGAGATGGTTCGCTTTCTCTATCGCGTCGGTAAGGCGATGAAGGAAGGCGGGCCGATTGGGGGCAAGAACAAAGTCACGGCGACACCGCTCGCTGAGCGCATGTATCCGACGATGGCACAGGCTTAACCTCACAACCAAGAAGGGCTAGAAAGAAATGGCAACTATCGGAGCACTGGCGCTTACGTTCGCCGATTGGGCGAAGCGTCGCGACGACGACGGCAAGATCAGCCAAATCGTCGAGATGCTTGCGCAGACGAACGAGATCGTCGACGACATGCTCGTCGTCGAAGCCAACAGCACAACCGGCCACACGACAACCGTGCGCACCGGCCTGCCGTCCGCAACGTGGCGCATGCTGAACTATGGCGTCGCGAAGTCGAAGTCGACCACGGCGAAAGTCGTCGACGGCATCGGCATGCTCGAAGCGTGGAGCGTTGTCGACAAGGCGCTGGCCGACTTGAACGGCAACACCGCCGAATTCCGCCTGTCGGAAGATATGGCTTACCTCGAAGCCATGTCGCAGGAGATCGCGACGAATATCTTCTACGGCAACTCGGCGTTGAACCCGGAGAAGTTCACCGGCCTCTCGCCGCGTTACAACACTGTGTCGACCGCGACGGCTCTGTCGGCCGCGAACGTGATCGACATGGGCGGCGCTGGCGCGACGAATACGAGCTTGTGGATGGTGACGTGGGGTCCGCGTACCTGTCACGGCATCTTCCCGAAAGGCGGAACGTCCGGCTTCCAGATGAAGGACTTGGGCGATCTCGTGCCCGTGCTCGACGCGAACAGCAACGAGTACCGCGCCTACCGCACGCACTTCCGTTGGGATTGCGGCATGACGTTGCGCGATTGGCGCTATGTCGTGCGGGTGTGCAACGTCGACGTTTCGACGCTCGACGGCGGCGCACCGCCGAACCTTATCAACGCGCTGATCCGCGCGGGCCATCGCATGCCGACGAACCCGTCGACCGTCTCGACGGAGCAACGCACCGACGCGCCGAACGGCGGGCTGTCCAACATGGGCCGCCTGGCGATCTACGCGAACCGCACGATCCGCACCTGGCTCGATATCCAGGCGCTGAACAAGGCGAACGTGCTGCTGCAATTCGGCGAATGGGACGGCAAGCCGGTCACGAAGTTCCGTGGCATCCCGATCCGCACTTGCGACGCGCTGCTCAACACTGAGGCCGCAATCACGTAATCGACGGAGCCGCTTCGGCGGCTCTGGCGTTTCCCTTTCATCAATCGCCGGTTGATCCGGCAAGGAGCATAAAATGATTTTGGACGCTCTTCTGATGTTCGACACGAACACAGGCGTTGCGATCACGGTCACGCGTGACAGCACGAACGAGCTTGATATGGCGGCACAGCGTGACATGGCCGTCGGCGACAACGTGCTCGACGTTCTCGTGTCGATCACTGAAGCCTTCACGGCTGGCGGCGCGGCGACGCTCGTCACCGAGATCAAAGGCGCGAAGAACAACGCAGGCGTTCCGGGCACGTACTACACGCTCGTACAGTCGCCTGCGATTGCCGTCGCGCAATTGACGCTCGGCCGCACGATCCTGCGCACGCCGCTGCCGTACTGGTCGCCTGAAGCGTCCGGCGACGGCTTGAACGTCGCGCGCTTCTACAAGCTGACCTATACGGTCGCCACTGGTCCGATGCTGACCGGCAAGGTCGCCGCATTCCTGATGGATCATCGCGGCCGGAACGAGAACCGCGCTTACCCGTCGGGCATCCCGGCGCAGACCTACGCGTAACGACAACAGGCGAGCGCGAACACCACGCGCTCGCCGCCTAGTTTCAACCATCAAAGGAAGAGAGAAATCACATGGCGAAGTATCGCTTCGAGCAACGCAGCTACCACGGTGATCGTCTTATCGAGAAGGGCCAAGAGTTCGAGATCGGTGACGACGTGATCCCTGGGCCGCATATGTTCCCGCTCGACGACGCGGCCAAGGCGGCGGCTGAGAAGGGCAACGTGGTCTTTACTGGCGAAGTGCCCGACGTGCTCGGCAAGCTCTTGCCGCTGTACACGGACGCGCTGAAGAACCACGGCAATGACGAGCGCCTGACGCCTGCCAACCTCGCGACGGCCTTCGCGGCTGCTGTGAAGGAAGTGCTCGGCGGCAAAGCGGTCGGCGGCGACGAAGCTGCTATCGAGGCCGAAGTGCAGAAGCGCGTCGCCGACGAGATCGCGCGGATCAAGCAGGCGGCGAAGGACAAGGCCGAAGCGAAAGCGAAAGCCGAAGCCGACAAGGCGGCCGAACAGAAGAAATAGTCGGAGCGGTCGCGGCTGTCGCGACGCTCGTCACAACACTGAAAGAAGGAAGCACGAAAATGTTCAAGAAGTTCGCCGCGATCTGCGCACTGACGAGCGTCCTGCTCACTGGCGCGTGGATCGCATCAGGTCAGCCCGCTCCGGCTCCGATTCTCGGCGTCGCGCGGCTGATGCACTACACGAACCCGTCGATCTGCACGTTCGCGAAAATCTACAATTGCGGCGTGAACGCCAACCAAGTCGGCCAGCTACAGGTCGACACGAAGCCGAAGCGGATCACGTACCGCGCCAACATTGCTGGCCTCGTGCCCGTCGCGTCGGCGACGGACGTGTTCTATATCTCCGGCTCCGCGACGAAGACCGTGACCGTCAATCGCATTATGGTCACGGGCACAGCGGGCACAGCGGTCGCCGTTCCAATCCAGATTATCAAACGGTCGACCGCCAACTCGGGCGGCACATGCGCCGCGTCGACAAACGTGCCGCTTGATAGCTCGGACACGGCGGCGACGGCAGTCGTCACGTCATGCACAGCCAACCCTACGACGGGCTCGGCTGTCGGCACGGTTGCCTCGCAAAGCGTGTACCTGTCGCTGTCGTCGGACGTTCCTGCGGTTCCGGGCGACTTCACCTTCGGCAACACGAACGGCAAGCCGCTCGTGCTCCGTGGCGTGGCGCAAGTCGTTGCGGTCAACTTCAACGCGGTGTCGGTGTCGTCCGGCGTCGTGAACGCCTGGGTCGAATGGACTGAAGAGTAACTAGCCTTATATCGTAATTACGGGCGCGACCGCGCCTAACATTGGAGATTGATATGTTGAAAATGCTTCGCGCGGTCGCTCCGTTGATTGCGCTCCTGCTTTCTGCCGCGCTCGCACATGCGCAACCGTTCGGCGCGACCGCTGGCAACGTGCCGGTCGGGCCGGTCAAATACCGCGACAGCGTTGCGAGCGCGGCAAACCTGCGCACGTTCGACGCTGGCGGGTACACACAAGTGACCTGGCAATTCACGAGCGTCGGCTCGGGAAACTCGGTTACGAGCGAAATCAGCTACGACGGCGGCACGACTTACATCGCATGGCAGTCGTTCAAGCCAACGTCTCTATCTGCCGGAACGTCGACAGGCTGGACCATTTCGACGACGGACGTTTATCAGACCACGATCCCGGCCGGTACGCGCTTCCGGCTGCGGGTATCTACATACGGAAGCGGAACGGTCACGTCCTACACGGCCTTCTCTCCGGCGACAGAGAGCCTGTTCACGATGACCGGCCCCGGCTCGTCGTCGTCGCAGACTACAGTTGTCGGCAACGTCGCGAGCTTGGCGGCCGACAGCGGCAACCCGGTCAAGACTGGGTGCAAGTACAACGCGAGCGGTGTGAGCGCGACAGACGGCAATCGTGTTGACACGCAATGCAACATCGCAGGGGCGGCGTTCGTCGCGGGCTACTTGAACACGGGTGTTGATGGCGTCGGCAACACGCAAATAAGTTCTATTGGGGTTTCCAACTCTACAGGGCTTCGCCCTCTTGCCACTGCTCCGTGGTTGTCCAACGGCACAACCTACGACCGCGAATTCACGTGCGCCAACTCGGCCGTGGTGAACGTCGCGGCGGCGGCGACGACGCAGCTTGTCGCGCTGTCGGGCTCGACCGTGATCCGCGTTTGCTCGTTCGTTATCTCCGGCGACACGCTCGCGACGACGGCAAAGTTCGTCTATGGCACGGGCGCAAACTGCGGCTCTGGAACGACGGACATAACCGGCGCGATGCGCCTGCCGGACGAAGGGTCGATTGCTATATCGGCGGGCAACGGCTCGGTGTTTCGTGGGCTCGCCGCTAACGCGCTGTGCCTGACGGCTGTGACCGGCGCGGTGACTGGCTTCGTCACCTACGCTCAATACTGAGGGCTGACGATGGCGCGCAAGCAAACCAAACGGCTGCACACGGTCTTCTCTGAAGCGTCGGACGAAAGGTCGTGGACTACAATGCTTGCGCGCCTGATGAACCTCATAGGCACGCCAGCGCTGATCTTCATGGCGTGGACGGTGTGGGATGGTATGACGACGCTGACGAAAGAAGTCGCGTCGATGAAAACTTCGATTGCGGTGGTCAGCACGGAATTGAAGAACGCGAGCGACGACAGATATCGCGCGTCGCAAGCGGCGGCTGATCTCAAGTTGCGCGACGTGACAATCGAGGCAATCGACAAGCGTCTCGTCGCCGCCGAAGGCCGCCTGTCGGCCGTCGAGTTGCGAGTGTCTGCAATCACGAGCATGCGGCCAGCGTTGCCGTAGGAGAGAACAATGAAGACTGTATCGCTGAAGCGCACGGCGGCGGATCGCGCCGAAGAGCAGAAGGAAATGACGGCTGAGTACAAGCCGCCAGAGTACGACTACGGCACGTGTCTCTCGCTCGACGGCGAGATGTGCAAGAAGCTCGGCATCGACGCCTCGAAGATCAAGGCTGGCGATAAGTTCAACGTCGTAGGCTCCGCGTACATCAAAGCGATATCGCTATCGGATCGCGAAGGTGGCAAGGCGCGCACAACCGTCGAGCTACAGATTACCGACTTGGGCGTCGCCGCGCAGGCGGACGTGAAGTCGCTCGCTTCCAAAATGTACCCAGACACGGAGGACTAAATGAAACGCTTTCTACTGATCGGTTTCGGCGCGCTCGCGCTCGCGGTTCAGGCGCTCGCCGGTAGCATCTCGACGACGTTCGATCCGACAACCGGCGATAGCTCGCTGAACGGCTTCAGCATCGGCGACGTGTGGCGCAACACGCGCACAGAGAACAACTTCGTCGCGGTCAACGTCACGCCTGGCTCTGTTGTTTGGCGCATGGCTGAGCGCCTGCTGTGCTCCGGCGCGACGCTCACGTCGAACGCGGCCGACACAAACGAGCTTGCGCTCGGCACGTGCACCGTTCCGGCGAACGCGATGGGCTCGAATGGCATCCTGCGCATCTCCGGCGCGTTCAGCTATACGAACAGCGGCAACAACAAGTCGATTCGCGTTCGCATCGGCGGCATCGGTGGCACGATCATCCAGGGTATAACGACCACAACGTCGACAAACATTTCGACGTTCACGATCTTGCAAAACCGCACGACGGCGACACAAGTCGGATGGATGAGCGGCACGACAAGCCAGATGTTTGCGGGCCTCGCGGCTTCGACGGTGACGACGAGCGTCGACACAACGGCAGACACGACAATCGTCTTCACAGGCCAGAAGGCGAGCGCAGGCGAGACGCTATCGCTTGAGCAATTCATGGTCGAACTGATCCGGCCGGATATCCGCTAATGAACAGCGTCGAAATCTGCAACATGGCGTTGGATGCGATAGGCACAACCGCGACCATCTCGACGCTCGACGAGCAAAGCGCCGAAGCGGCGGCGTGCTCGCGCCACTACGATCAAACGCGCAAAGAATTGCTTCGGTTGCACAACTGGCCGTTTGCGCGAGCCAACATCGCGCTGTCTGTCCTGCTCGCGCGCGAGGGCACGCCGGAGAATCCCGACGGCGCGCTCGACGAGCCGGAGTGGCCGTGGTCTTACGCTTACGCGTATCCCGACGACTGCCTGAAGCCGCGCTATATTATGAACCAAGACACGAACGGCGGCGCGTCGATCGATGGCGTGCCGCTCACGACGGCAGACAGTGCGCAACCGCTCGACATTATGACGCCGACGGTGCGGTTCATTCAGGGCACGACGGTCGACGGCGACGGCAATCGCTCGCGCGTGTTCCTGACAAACCAGTATCAGGCGCGGCTCGTGTACACGGCAGATATCGAAGACCCTGACGTGTGGGATAGCGGCTTTGTCACGGCGCTCGTCGGCCGCCTTGCGCAGAAGATTTGCATACCACTGACCGGCGACAAGAACCTGCTGAAGCTCGCCGTCAACGCGGGCTTGCAGGCGGAAAGCGAGGCGAAGGCGGCGTCGTCGAACGAAGGCATCACCGTGATCGATTGGACGCCTGAGAGCGTGGCTGCGCACGGCTACGACGATCCAGACCGCTCGATGCTCTACGAAGGCAACAGCGCGGCGGAGATCGTCTAGCGTGGGCCAGAACATCACGGCATCGCAACCGTCATTCGCAGGCGGCGAACTTGCGCCTGCGCTTCGCGCGCGCGTCGACCTAGCGAAGTACCGCGTCGGGCTCGCGCTGTGCCGCAATATGTTCGTGCTGCCAGGCGGCGGCGTCGCCTCGCGCACGGGGACGAAGGCGATCCTGCGCTCGAAGCAAAGCGCGGTGAGCGCGATCAAGCCGCGCCTGATCCCGTTCAGCTACAACACGACGCAGAACTACGTGCTCGAATTCGGGCACCTGTACATGCGCGTGATCTACAACGGCGGCTATGCGTTGGAGACGGGTCAGTCGATCACGACTGTGACGCGCGGCGTGTCGACGATCATCGGCAAGGTAGCGCACGGTTACAGCAATGGTGATTGGATTTACTTCTACAACGTCACGGGCGCGACACAGCTAAACTCGTCGCCTGGCTTCGTCGGCGTCGTGAGCGGCGCGGCGGCCGACACGTTCACGATCCTCGATATCGACGGGAGCAACATCGTGTCGACGACGTGGGGTGTGTTCGCCGCTGGCACGATGGCGCGCGTGTACACCGTCGTGTCGCCTTACGACGAAGACGACTTGCCGCTTCTCAAGTTCGCGCAAAACGCGGACACAATGACGATCAATCATCCGACGTACTCGGGCCGCTACCTGACGCGCTCGGCTCATACGTCGTGGACGTTCACGACGATCAGCTACGCGCCGACGATCCAGAAGCCGACGGGCGTCACACTGACGCGCACGAACGCGGGCGCGTTCTACAAGCAGTATTGCGTTTCGAGCGTGGCGGAGAGCGGAGAAGAGAGCTTGCCGTCGACCGTGGTCGACACGACGGCCGCGCCAACGGCCGCGCTCGATCAGACCACGGGCGTCGGTGTCCGCGTCACGTGGACGGCTCCGGTCACTGGCGGCACGCCGGACTATTACAACATCTATGCGTCGCGCCAGTGGCATCAGGTGCTCGGCGCTGGCGGCAACGCGGACGTGCTCGGCTTCATTGGAACGAGCGAGACGCTGGCGTTCACCGACACGAACGTCGATCCAGACTTCTCCGTGCGGCCGGTCGGCACGACGGACATAACATCGACCTACGGCAACTTCGGTTGCAATGCCTATTTCCAGGGTCGGCAATTCTTTGCGGCGACGACGAACTATCCGCAAGTGGTGGCGGCGTCGGCCGTCGGCAACTTCAAGAACATGGCCGAACACCAACTCGTTCGCGCCGACGACGCCTTCGTGATCCAGCTACTATCGACGCGCGTGAACCCTATCAAGCATCTCGTCTCGCTCAACTCGCTGATCGCGCTGACGGGTGACGGTGCCTGGCTGCTGTCCGGCGACGGCGCTGACGATGCGATCACGGCGTTGACCGTGCGCGCTCGGCCGCAACAGTACAACGGCTGCTCGGACGTGCCGCCGCTGAACGTGTCGAGCGACGTGCTCTATGCGCAAGATCGCGGCGCAAAGGTCCGCACGCTCGCCTACGACTTCAACACGAACCTGTTCACGGGCGTGGATATCACGACGCTCGCGTCTCATTTGTTCTTCTCCTACACCATCAGCGAAATGGCGTACTCGGAAGAGCCCTATAGCGTCGTCTACGTCGTGCGCTCCGACGGCGCTATGCCGGTGATGACGTACCTCAAAGAGCAAGATATCTACGCGTGGGCCGCGTGGTCGACGCCTGGCAACAGCGGAACGGACACGTTCCAATCGATCTGCACGATACCGGAAGGCGAAGAGCATGTGCCCTACGTCGTGACGAAGCGGATCATGCCAGGCGTGAAGTCGGGCGCGTACTTCTACATGATCGAGCGGTTCGCTTCGCGCGACTTCTTCAGCGATACCGAAGACGGCGAAGTCGACGCTGATCTTGTCTGGTCACTCGATAGCGCCATCGAGTTCATCGCCCCGGCGTCGACCACGCTGACCGGCCTGCACCATCTGATCGGCGCGACCGTCGTCGTGTGGGCCGACGGCGGCCTGCTTGGCGAAGAAGTGGTCGGCACCGACGGCACCATCACAATCGACGCCGAAAGCGATCACGTGCTCGTCGGCCTGCCGTTCACGCCTTACGTGCAGACGCTCCGGCTCGATCTCGGCGAGCCGTCGGTGCAGGGCAAGGTCAAGAAAGTCTCGAAGGTGGCGCTTACGGTGAACAACACGCGCGGCATCCGGGCGGCGTCGATGAAGAACGACATTGAAGGCAACAGTGTCGTCGGGACGTTCGTCGAGATCAAAGAGCGGTCAAGTGCTCAGACGTTTTCGTCGGCGCTGCCGTTCATTTCCGGCGTCCGCTCGGTCACGGTTCCGGGCGGCTATCAGGTCGACGGCTCGGTGCAGATACAGGGCACGCCAGGCTTGCCGCTTGAGATATTGGCAATCACGCCGACGATCACGCTTGGGAGCGACAGCAACTAAATGCTTGGCGCTCGGTACACGATCCGCAACGCGAACAAAGACGACTTTCGCTTCGTCGCTGCGAACCTGTGCGAAAGCGACAAGCAAGAGTGCGCGGCGCTCGGACATATCGACAAGAGCTTCATCTATCGCGCGATGCTGCACGCCGCTGAAGCGCGCGTCGGCCTCGTCGACGACGTGCCGCTGACTGTCTTCGGCCTCGGCTATCCGACGGTGTTCTCGCACGTCGCTCATCCGTGGATGCTGTCCACGGGCAAGATTCGCGAGCACCGCCACACGTTCTTGCGGGAAAGCCGGAACATCGTGGCCGGATGGCGCGAGCGGTACAGCGTGCTAGAGAATTGGGTCGACGCGCGCAACACAACGTCGATTGCCTGGCTGAAGTGGCTCGGCTTCACCATCGACGCCGCCGCGCCGCGCGGGCCTCAAGATTTGCCCTTCCACCGTTTTGAACTACGGAGCTAACGATGTGCGAGCCGATATCTGCGACAGTGGCGACATACGCCGCGATTGCCGCAACGGTTGCCGCCGTCGGCGGCGCGGCCGTTTCGATCAAGGCCAGCACGGACGCGGCCGACTATCAGGCGCAAGTCGCGAAGAACCAAGCGCAGCTAACCGAATGGAACGCGAAGATCGCTGAGCAAGAGAAGCGCGAAGAGACGCGGCAACTGATCGGCAAGCAACGCGCTGAGTTCGCGGCGCGCGGGCTCAATCCGAATTTCGGCACGGCTGGCGAGATACAAGCGCAGACTGCGGAGATCGGCGAACTTGACGCGCTCACGATCCGCATCAACGCCAAGAACGAAGCGGCGGGCCTGAGATCGCAGGGCGAGGCCGCGCGAGCCTACGGTCGTAACCAGGCGCTCGGCACGGCGCTCACGACGGCCGGACAGGTCGCCGGTCAATGGGCGACGCCTGGCTACGGCGGCGCGGCGGCGGGCAACACGACTTCACCGTTCAACCCGAAGACGGGGCAATAATGGGCGTTCCGTACAAGCCTTTTCGCAGCGTCGAACCGATTGGTCGAATTCCATACGCCGACGTGAACGCGGACACGTTTGGCGCTGGCGTCGGCCGCGCGGTGCAGGGCGTCGGTCAACAGCTTGAGCAAATCGATACGCGTTTCCAAGAGGCCGAAGCGCGCGACGCGGACACTGAGCTACAGCGTCGCCTCTCGAAGCTCTGGTATGATCCCGACACAAACACGGGCTATTCGACGAAGCGGCTGAAGTCGGCGCTCGACGATGGCTATAAGACCGTCGAGCAAGCGGCGCGCGAGGCGGTCGACGAGATCGGCGGCACGATCAAAGGCGCGCAAGGGCAACAAGCGTTTCACAATGCGGCGAACGCGCGCCTGCTCAACTTCACGGAGAAGATGGGCGCGCACGCGCAACAGCAACGTGGGCTGTGGGAGATCGGATCGAGCGAAGCGCGTGTGAAGGAAAGCATCGCCTACGCGACTAACTTCTATAACGACGATCAGCTATTCGACACGACGCTGAAGATGATCGGCGACGAGACGCGGACACAGGCGCGCTTCTACGGCGAAGAGGACGGCTCCGCGATGACGGTCGAACGCCAGCGCGCCGCCGAAGGCGTGGCGTGGTCGGCACGTCTCACGCGCATGAAGCAAGACAATCCGCAAGGCGCGTGGGATTTGTTCAACAAGAACGCGCACCGCATCGACACGGTGACGCGCTTGCAATTGGAGCAACAGCTTCGCGGCGCTGTCGAGCCTGTGTGGACGAAGAACGCGGCCGACGCCATCGTGCGCGGCTCGTCCATGCCGAACACTGAAGTCGGCGCTGTGTTCACCGACAAGATACAGTGGGCCGAAAGTCGAGGCCGCCGCTTCGGCGACGATGGCAAGATGCTCGAAGGGCCGCCGACGAAGCTCGGCACGGCCAAGGGCGATATGCAGGTGCTCGACAGCACGAACTACGATCCGGGCTTCGGCGTGAAGCCTGCGCAGAACGACAGCGCCGAAGAGCGCGCGCGCGTCGGTCGCGACTTCGGGCAGGCAATGCTTCAGCGGTACGGCAACCAAACGCTGGCGCTCGCCGCGTACAACTGGGGGCCTGGCAACGTCGACAAGCTGATCGCGAAGGGTTTCGATCCGCGCAAGGGCGGCGAAGCTGAGCAACTGTTCATGGCGAAAGTGCCTGAAGAGACGCGCGGCTACATCGAAGGCATCAACAAAAAATTTCCGCAATCAGAAGGCAAGCCGCCGACGAACGCGGATATCGACACGCATCTCGCGGGCTGGCTCGAAGAGGCGCGTCGCCAGGGCAAGCTACTCTTCCCGAACGATCCGGTCGCGCAAGACACGCTCGTCTCGCAGGTCCAGCAAAAGGTGAACAACATCGCCGCCGCGAACAACGCGACGGAGCGCGCCAACCACGATCTGCTTGTGAGCCACGTGCTCGGCATTGGTCCGGCCGGAACGCAACTGAAGCCGGGAGATCGGCCGACTTCGCTCGACGCGCTGCTGAAGCTGCCGGGTGCGCTCGACGCGTGGGTCGCCAGTGACCCGGATCAGAAGCGCGGCATCCTGTCCATGATGGAACAAGAGGCGAAGGGCGACATACCGTTGACGCAGAAGGGCCTCGACAAGTTCTTCGCGCTGACCGCAATGTCTTCGAGCGATCCGACGCGGTTCATGGGCGTGAACCTCGCGAGCCCTGATCTCGTGAAGGACGTGCCGAAAGAATACCTCGTGCGGCTGATGGGTATCCGCATGCAAATCGACACGCGCCAGAACCGCGATATTGCGAAGGGTGAAAACCAGGCCGCAGCAATCCGACTTCTGACGCCGATGCTTAAGAACGCGAAGATCAATCCGTCGCCGAAAGTCGGCTCGCCGCAAGCTGAAGTCTATGACGCCTTCGTCGGCCGGTTGAACGATAGCCTTGATCGGTTCACTGAGACGCACAAGCGCACGCCGAACGACAAAGAAGTGCGCGAGATCGGCGCGGGCCTTCTCGCGCAAGGTCGGCAGGGTGATACGACTTACATCTTCGGCACGCCGCCGCGCATGTACGAAAGCGACAGCCTGAAGACGTGGCAAACCGACGAGCAAGCTCCGCCTGAGTTCGTCGCCGCGCTGAAGAAGAAACTCGGTCACGAACCGAGTGAGACGGAGATCGTGCGCAACTATACCGACTTCCTGATCTGGAAAGGCGCGGGCCTGAAATGAAGAACGACTTCGACGGCTTCTTCGCACAGTCTGGTGCTCAACCGCCCGCGCCGGTCGACGCCGCTCCGACGAGCGAGTTCGACGACTTCTTCAAGTTCCAGCGCGACACGCAAAAGCAGGCCGCGCAAGACGCGCTGAACGGTGCCATCGGCGCGAAGCCGGACGAAGTCGGTAAGGCGATGACGGTCGGGCCGCAAGTCGGCATGCCGTCGCAAGTTGTCGAGACGGACATACCGTCGTTCGAAGATCAGCTTCGGCAACAGCGCGCGGTGAAGCGCGTCGAGAACAATCCGGCTATTGCCTCGTGGCTGGCCGGTGACGCGGACCGCGCGCGCGTCGCCATCGACGACTTCGACAATCTCGACATGGTGTCGAAGCTCCTGACGGCCATCGGCGGCGGCATCGACGAGAGCTTCACTGCGAACGAGCGGGCGCGCGCGCAATACGATCAAAGCCTGACCGGCCAAGATCGCCGCGTCGAGATCGCATCGCTCGACAAGCGGATCGCGCGGACGCCGCAACTGGCCGGAACCTACGGCTTCATTAAGGAATTGTCGGGCTTCGCGGGCGGGCTCTTCGACAACTTCCTGCACGGCATCGACGACGCGGCCGTGGGCATGGCGTCAGGCGCGGCCATCGGCGCGGCGGCAACGCCGGAGGCCCTTGGCGTCGGTGCCGTCCCTGGCGCTGTGGCGGGCTTTGGCGTGGGCCTCCTGCACGGCATGGGCATGGATCAGGCTATGGTGTCGGGCGGGCAGACCTACCAGGCGCTCGAAGGGGCTGTCGACGACGGCGGTCGGCCGGTTGACCCTGCCGCGAAGCACATGGCCGCCACGGGCGTCGCCTTGGCCGCCTATGCCATGAACTACGTCGGCGGCGAGATACTGTGGGGCTCGGCGCAGAAGGCAATGTCGGCGGCCGTCGTCGAGGCGGTGAAGCGGCCGACGGTCGCGCGTGCGCTCGCTGGCTTCGGCAAAGAGTTGGGCAAGGCAGGCATCGAAGGCGCGGCGCTGATGGGCGCGTTCGCCGCGACGCAGGTATTCGCCGAAGAGTTCGCGAAGCAGTATTCGAGCGACGACTTCGCGACGATCTTTAACGATCAGGCGGCGCGCGCCGACGCCGGTCAGCGTCTCATTCAGGCGATGACGATGGGCGCGGTGTTCATGCCCTTCGCGAAGCTGCCCTTCGAGATGAAGACGCTCGCGCACGATATGACGCGCGTGCGCCAAGCGCAGGCCGACGCCTCGCTGATGCAATCGCTCGGCAAGACCGTCGAGGCGAGCAAGGTCCGTACGCGGAACATGGACGCGTTCCAAGCGTTCGCGCGCGAGCACTTGAAGGGCGGGCCGATTGAAGAAGTCGGCGTTCCTGTCGAAGCTGTCGTCGAGTTGTATCAGTCGCTCAAGATCGAACCGGGGGCCGACGACGGCGTGCTCGGCGCGGTCGCGTCGGATATCGCGAAGCAAATCGAGCAAGCGAAGGCGACGGGCGGCGATATCCGTTTGAACCTCGACGCGTACACGGCGAAGCTGGCGGGCTCTGATATCTGGAACGCGCTAAGCGGCGAGATCAGGTTTCGGCCGGAAGGGATGACGCTTCGCGAAAGCACGCACTACGAGAAGATGCGCGGGCAATTGCTCGAAGATAACGCCGTCGAATTCAACAAGACGATGGCCGACGCTGCGAAGTCGGAAGAAGGCGCGGCGGCCGTGTACGAAGACGTGCTTGGCAAGCTGCGCCGCGCTGGCTACACGCTCGACGCCGCGACACAGGTCGCGACCTTGTGGGCCTCGCGCTACCGCGCGCGCGCTGAACGGCTCGGCGACACTGATGCGCTCGAACTGTACGACAACGAGAACATCACGATCAGGCGCGAGTTGCCGCCGACGGTGCGCCGCGTCGGCATCGACCGCACCGACATGCTGATCGAAGCAATCCGTCGCGGTGAGAAGCTGCCGTCGGATCGTCGTATCTATGGGCCGACGCTGATCGAGTTCATCAAAAAGAACGGCGGCGTGTTCGACTACGCTGGCGAACTGAAGTCTCGCGATCTGCACAAGACGAAGGGCTTCGTGCGCTCGGCGAAGAAGGGCGGCGACAAAGAGCAATACGGGCTCGACGGCGTGACGCGCGCAGCGTGGGAAGCGGGCTACTTCCCTGAACATGGCGAGCGGCCGGAGATCAATGATCTATTGAACGCCATCGACGACGAACTGTCCGGCTCTAAGCGGTATCAGTACGGCACGGATCGCGAGAGCGAGGCGCTGTTCAAGAAGGCCGTCGAAGAGCTTGACGATTTTCTTGGGCAGAATGATATCGACGTGAAGAAAACGTCGAACGCGAAGATCAAGAAGCTGCTGGCGGCGAAGGACGCTGAAGCAAAGGTCGGAACGGTGTACGAACAAAACACCGTACCAACTGAGACGGCAAACTTTCGCAAGTGGTTCAAGCAATCGGCCGTTGTCGACGCCGAAGGCAAGCCTCTGCGCGTCTATCACGGAACGGTCCGCGCGGATCGCGTTGCCGCCGCTGGCAAGTTTCTGAAGTCGCGCGCGACGAGCGGGCCAATGTCGTTCTTCACGACTGATCCGGCTCTTGCCTCGTCGTACTCGACGGCGAAGGGCGACAACAGCCTAGGCGACGAACCGCCGTATCATCAGCAATTCAAAATCAAAGACGGCCGGTCGAAGCTGAACCTCTATCAGTATTGGTACAGCCTGAGCGGCGAAGAGAAGGCGCGCGTGCGCGATCTCGCGCGCAAGGTTCACCGCGACGACGATATGAATATCGTGCTCGACGAAACGAACACCGACGGCCCTGGCGGCCTCGACTTCGCGGCGGAGAAAATGCACGGCGGCAACTATCTGATGGGGCTGTCGGAGCAATGGCTATCAGGCGGAATTCTGTTTGGCGAAGAGCACAAATTTCTCGAAGTGCTGAAGCTCGTCGGCCTGAAGGGTTTCGAGTACGAAGACCATCACGCCACACAACCCGGCGTTGTTCCGGTCTATCTGTCGATCCAGAACCCGCTTATTAGCACGGCCGTACCGCAAGCTGTGATCGACGATTTGCGCAAGGCGGCGCGTCGCCAGCGCGAGCCGGAATATAAGACCGGCGTCGATCAGTGGGACAAGCGCGCGCGTAGCCCGCGCGAGTGGATTGAGCACTTCAATCAGTCCCTCGGCGATCCCGGCACATACGCCTTTACGGTTGTCCCTGATTGGGTGACGAAAGTCTTGAAGAAGCACGGCTTCGACGGCATCCGTGACGTTGGCGGCAAAGGCGGCGGCGTCAAGCACGACGTTTGGATTCCGTTTGAAGAGCCGCAAGTGAAGAGCGTGTTCAATAAGGGCGCGTGGTCGGAGACGGACGGCCGACTTCTCTATCAATCGTCGAAGAACCCAGGCGCGACGAAGACCGTGCTCGAAGCACTGAAGGAAGGCGAGACGCCAGAAGCCGCGTTCGCGCGCGTGCAAGCGAAGCATCCCGACGCGAAGATGATCCCGGCGACGGGCGAAGAGCCTGGCGGAACGCAGTACGTGCGCGCCAAGGTGCGGATCGCAGACTTGCCGAAGAGCGAGCAACCGGATGCGTGGCGCGAGTTCAATCAATCCGTTGTCGAGCGCAAGAACCGCGAAGCCGAACTAGAGAAGGCTTACATGGACGCGCTTGCCGTCGAGAAAGAGGCGGGCGCGGCGTTCGACAAAGCGAAGGCGCTCGGTCCCGACAGCGCAAAATACAAAGCGGCCTTCGAGCGCGCGCTGAAAGCTGGCAAGACGGCGACGGCAGCGCATCAGGAATTCATTCTCGCGAGCCTGTCGCGCAAAGATCGCGACGCTCAATCCGACGAGCGCATGGCGCGGGTGCGCGCGGCGACGTATGAGGGACTAGAGGGCGACTTCGCAAAACGTGGCGAGGCGAACGCGGAAGCCAAGGCGGCCGTGGCCCCTGCCGATGAGCAAGGCGGCGCGGTCCCCATGGCAGGCGACATGGTAGCGGCGGCCGACGGTAAGGTCGCAAAATTCCGAACGCAGAAAGAAGCCGCGCGATGGATTGTCGACGTGGGCCACAAGAGCGCGTCGCAGGCGTTCGAGATTGCAAACCATCCCGACGGTGACGGCTTCGCCGCTAAGGCGTTGCGCGAACTAAGCCAGGGCGCGAAGGGCGAAGCGCGTCGCGGCTCGATCCGGCTCGAAGAAGGCCGCTCGATCATCTCGCTCTTCAAAGACAGCGATCTGTCGACGATCCTGCACGAAGGCGGGCATCAGTGGCTCGAAGAGTTCCGCCGCGATTACCTCGACGTGCTGTCGCGCGCGCCTGACGCCGCTGGCGAAGCCGGATCGCACGAGCAACTGAAGGCCGACTTCGAGACGGTGATGAAGTGGCTAGGCATGGATGCGCCTGGCGAGATCACAGTCGAGCAACATGAGCAATTCGCGCGCGGCATGGAAGCGTATTTCTACGAAGGCAAAGCGCCGACGGCCGCGCTCGCTCGCGCGTTCAAGGCGTTCAAGCAATGGCTGGTCCGCATCTATCGCGATATCGCGGGCCTCAACGTGCCGATGAACGACGAGATTCGCGGCGTGTTCGACCGCCTGCTCGCGACGGAAGACGAGCTTGCGGCGGCGAAGGAAAGCCTCGGCGCAAATCCTGCGTTCGCCACGGCCAAAGACGCGGGCATGACTGACGCCGAATTCGCTGGCTACACAGCGCAACTTGAGAAGGCGCAACAGAAGGCCGACGAAACGCTGCTCGGCAATACGATGGCGGCCGTGCGCGCGCGTCGCGAAAAAGAGTGGCGCGGTCAATTCAAAGAGATGCGCGACGAAGTGAAGTCTGTCGTCACGTCGCGCCGCGATCTGCGCGCTGAGCACTGGCTTCGCACGGGCAAGATGATCGACGGCTCGAAGCCTGAAGGCATCGAGCACGCGCGCCTGTCGCAGCAATACCTTGCGGAAATGTACGGGCACAAGGGCATGCTCGACATGCTGCCGGAAGCGATGACGGCGAAGGACGGCGCACACCCTGACACGATTGCGACGCTCTTCGGCTATCGCACAGGCGACGAGCTTGTGAGCGATCTGATCGAAATGGAAGGCCAGCGCAAGGCTGAAGCCGCCGTGACCGGCAAGAGCATGGGCGGCAATCGGTACGTGAACCACATCATCGACCGCGAAACGAACGAGCGCATGCTCGACCGTCACGGCGACGCGCTGAACGACGGCTCTATCGAGCAAGAGGCAATCGATGCGCTGCACAATCAGGCGCGGCTCGAAGTTCTCGGCACGGAATTGCGCGCCATCGGCAAGCGCGCCGGTCGCATGCCGGTCGACGTGTCGGATATCGAAGCGTGGGTCGACGGGCAGGTGTCCGAAATGCCTATCGCTCGCGCGCGATCAGAGACGGGCTTCTTGCGGAACGAAGGGCAGGCAGGCAAAGAGACACAGCGCGCGCTCTTGAAGGGTGACGTGCGCGGCGCGTTCATGCACAAGCAACGCCAGATTGTGAACGCGATCTTCGCGCGGGCCGCGAAGAAGGCGGCGGCCGACTACGAAAGCGCGATGAAGCTGTTCACGCGCTACGCGAAGAAGGCTGAGCACAAGGGCCTAGACGCCGCCTATGTCGATCAGATTCACGCGCTGCTGAAGCGCATCGGCTTCCAAGTGAAGCGGCAAGACGCTGAGCTTGCGGCGGGGCTCGACGGCACGACGTTGCGCGAGTTCATCGACGGCAAGCGCGCCGACGGCTATGAACTGGTCGCGGCCGAATACCTGCTCGATCCGCTCTTCGAGAAGCCGGTCGCTGATATGACCATGGGCGAGCTACGCGACGTTGACGACATGGTGCGCTCGCTCGTCAACTCGGCGCGCGTCGAGAAGCAGATGATCCTCGAAGGCAAGAAGCAAGACTTCGAGCTATTGAAGGAAGAGGCGATTGCGACGCTTGAGAAACAACCGCAACTAAACGACCCGAACGTGAAGGGCGGCATCGCAATCCGCTCGCCGCGCGTCGGCAAGGGCACGGTGAAGGACAAAGCGCGCGCCGCGCTGTTCCGGTTCACGTCGGTGCTGGCCGATATCGACAGCTATCTGCGCAAGACCGAAGAGCTTGTCGACATACTCGACGGCGAGCAATCGACCGGCGTGTTCAACCGTGTGCTGTTCAAGCCGATAGCTGAGCGCGAGCATTGGGCGGCGGATCGTCAGCGCGAGATCACGAACAAATGGGTCGCGTTGCGCGACGGCATGTCCGACGCGTGGAAGCGGTCACTCGACAGCGCGCGCGTCGTGGTCCCTGAGTTGCGCAAGGCGACGGGCGAAGCGTGGTCGTTCAGCAAGGGCGAGTTGCTGATGATCGCGAACAACCTCGGCGCGAGGTCGAACCTCGACAAGATGCTGAAAGGTGAGTTTTGGGATGAGGCGTCTGTGCGCGCCGCGCTCGATAGGCTGCTCACAAAAGAAGATTGGCAATTCGTTCAGTCGACGCTCGATATCGTCAACTCGCTGTGGCCGGAGATCGACGCGCAAGAGCGTCGGCTGACCGGCCTCGGGCCGGACAAGGTCGAAGCGATGGCGATACCGACAAAGTACGGGCCGCTCAAGGGCGGTTACTTCCCGATGATGTACGACGCCAGCCTGTCAATCGACACAGCGCAGCGCGTCGCCACGGCTGAGACGAAGCTGTTCGATCTCGACTATCAGCGAGCGACGACGCCGCGCGGTCACACGAAGCGCCGCGTCGAAGGCTACGCGCGCGAGCTAGACTACAACTTCGGCCGCGTCGCACAGCATCTCGAAAGCGTTATCCACGATCTTGCCTATCGCGAAGTGATTATGCAAGCCGACAAGTTCATTCGCGACAAGGACATACGCGCTGGCATCGTCAAGGTGATCGGCAAGGAAGCGTATCAGCAATTGCACCCTTGGCTGAAGAGCATCGCCAACGCGACGAACATCGACGCGCGCGATCTCAAAACATTCGATTGGATTTGCAAGAGCGTGCGGATCAACGCGACGATGGTCGGCATGGGCTTTCGCGTGAAGACGATGCTCGCGCAGCTTGCGGGCCTCGGTGACAGCACGGAGATCGTCGGCGGCAAGGGCATGCGCCAGGGGATCGGCACGGCCTACGGCGCTGGTACGCCGCTCGAATTCTTGAGCAAGGGCATCCGGCTCGTGAGCGAGACGAAGGCGGGCAAGATGGTCGGCGCGGAATATCTCGCGAAGGGCTACGACGCCATCACCGGATCGCAGCGCAAGTTCAACCGCGCGCGCACGTTCGTCGTCGAGCGTTCCGGCGAAGTGCGCAATCGCTTCGAGACAATCGACCGCGACATGCGCCAGGGCATGAAGGAACTGCTCGGCAAGAAGGGCGTGCTGACCGAAGGCAAGCGCATGGCGTATATGGGTATCGCGCTCATGGATCAGGCCGTTGTCGTTCCGACGTGGATCGGCGCATATAAGAAGGCGCTGAGCGAGGGCAAGGCCGAAGCGGACGCGATCTATTACGCCGACAAAGTAGTGCGGCTGTCGCAAGGCTCCGGCTCGGCAAAAGACCTTGCGCCTGTCGCGCGGCAAAGCAATCCAGAGTGGTTCAAGCTCGCGACAATGTTCTATTCATACTTCAGCCATCTCTATAACCGGATGGCGAAGATGGCTGGCAAAGCGAAGAGCGGCGTGAAGGCGGCGCGCGAAGGCAACTGGATGAGCGCGCGCAAAGATTTTGGCGCGGCGTTCACGCGCTTCTTCTGGCTGTGCGTCGTGCCTCCGCTGAGCGCGAAGCTAATCACAGGCGGCGGGCCACAAGAGGGCGAAGACGTTGCTGGATGGGCGCTGCGAACGATGACGTTCAACTTGTTCGGCGGCGTTCCGATTGTTCGCGACGTGTCGAGCGCCGTCGAGTTCAGCTTCGTGTCAGGTCAACAGCCTGACTACAAGTTTTCGCCAGCGGAGCGCGCAGGCTCGTCGATCCTCAAGAACCTGTCGAACATCGAAGCGTCGTTCGACGAAGACCGCGACGTATCCGACAAGTGGCTGCGCGACGCAATCGAGGGCGCGGGCTACCTTGGTGGCCTGCCTGGCGCGGGACAGTTTGGAACGTCGAGCCAATACCTGCTTGATCTGTCGCAAGGTGATCGCGACGCGGACACGATGGCGCAATTCGTGGGCGAGCTTGTGCTCGGTCCCAAACCGGAGAAGAAATAGATGACTGTCAACAGCACGAAGAGCGTCAAGACGCACATCTGTAACGGCGTGACGACGGTCTTCGCCTACGACTTCGAGATTCCTGACGCCGACGAAGTGAGCGTGTTCCTCACGCGCACGTCGACGGGCGATATCACAGTGCTGTCGTCGTCTCAGTACAGCATCACCGGCATCGGCTCGGCGGCCTTCGGTAGCGTAACCTACCCGACGAGCGGCTCGGCACAGGCGGCCGGTTACACGCTCACTATCGAGCGCGTCATTCCGTACACGCAACCGGACACGATCCCGAACCAAGGCAACCTTTTCGCGTCGACCGTCGAAGCCATCGTCGACCGCATAACGATGATGGTGCAGCAAATCGAAGGTTTCTACGCGCGCTCGATCCGCGTGCCGATGAGCGACGACGAGATCGATCCGCTCACGAACGCCGCCTCGCGCGCGAATAGCACGCTGATCTTCGACGCTGACGGCAATCCCGGCGTTGGCTCGGTCACGACGGCGACGGTGTCGGCCGCCATGACGCCAGTGGTGCAGGCGGCGACGCTATCCGCCGCGCGCGTTGCGATGGGCTTCGGCGGAACGGAAGCACTAACGACAGACACGAACCGGAAAATACGCACGGCGAACACAATGGCGCGTATCGCCTTCACACGATAGGAGACTACTGAAGTGACAAAGACCTACGAAATCCCTTGTGCGCAAACGCCGAAGCACGCGTCGGCCGCAATCGCCGCGGCTAACACGAACCTCGACGGCTCGGGCACAATCGTCACGCTGCTGACGGCTGGCGCTGACGGTGCTGTCGTCTCGCGCCTTCAGTTTTGGGGCACGGTCACGTCGACGGCAAAACGCTGCAACGTGTTCATCTCGCTCGACGCGGGCGTGACGTGGAAGCTGTGGGATAGCGGCCTGATGGCCGCCTACACCGTGGCGAACACGACGGTACAAACGCCGGTCACGCTGATCGACAGCACTAACCCGGATGCGGCTCGACGTATCCCGGCGCTCGCGGTGCTCGGCGTGACGACGATGGTGAACGAAGCGACGGTCGCAATCGCCGAATACTCGGACTTCTAAATGTTCAACCTCACGACGAAGCGAGCAATCAACATACAGCGGAATTTTCGCGCGGTGTTCGCGAAGAGACTGCTGAACCTGTCGCTCAAGCGGCCGATGGACCCGCGCCGCGTTGCGTTCAGCGCCGACGCCTATCTCGTTGGCGTCAGTGCGACTTCGCCGCGCGTGTTCTTCTACAACTATCCGTCGATGGTTGCTTCGTCGAAGGGCGTCGACACAATCCCGACGGGCACGGCGCAAGGCGTCGCTGTATCGCCGGACGGCACGCTGATCGCGGTCGCGCACAACACGACGCCGTTCGTGTCTGTCTATCGCACGTCGGGCTTCTCGAAGCTGAGCAATCCTGTAGCTCTACCGGCAGGCAACGCGAACGCCTGCGCGTTCTCGCCTGACGGGCGATATCTTGCAATCGCGCACGGAACGACGCCGTTCCTGACGATCTATCAGGTGTCGGATTGGTCGAAGCTCGCGGACGTTGGCACGCCGCCCGCTGGTACGGGCAATGGAGTGGCGTGGTCACCGGACGGCACGAAGATAGCCGTCGCTCACACGACGACGCCGTTCATATCGGCATACAACTTCCCGGCGCTGTCGAAGATCGCGGACCCGGCATCGCTGCCCGCGAGCACCGGCAACGCCTGCGCGTTCTCGCCTGACGGAACGATCCTGTCAGTCGCTCACACGACGACGCCGTTCATTACGAACTACACCGTCACGGCGACGCTCACGAAGATCGCGGACCCGGCGTCGCTGCCAGCGAATAACGGGCAGGGCGTTGCGTTCTCGCCGAATGGGCGGTATCTCGGCGTCGCGAACGGAGGCTCGCCTTCGGTTACTGTCTATGAGGTTGTCGGATGGGTGAAGCTGACCGCGCCGACGCTCGTCGGATCAAACGGCGCGGCCATCGCGTTCTCTGCAAACGGTCAGTTCATGGTGGTCGCGGCAAATTCGGCAACCACCAATTACGTATACCGCACCGGGGACTGGTCCGCCGTCGCGCTCGCCTCGTCGGTTACGTTCACCGGCTTCGCGTTCACACCATAGGAGATCGATCGATGCAATCGCTTGACTACATCAAACTGAATGAGGGGCTTCGCCTCGAAGCGTATCAAGACACGCTCGGCGTTTGGACAATCGGCTACGGGCAGACCGGGCCGAAGATCGTGAAGGGCCTCACGATCACGGAAGCCGAAGCGTCGGCAATGCTCGAACGCTCGGCGAACATGGCGCGCGACGCGGCTATGCGCGTGGTCGGCCTCGACACGTGGGAGCGGTTGAACGATCCGCGCCGCCTCGTGCTCGTCGATATGTGTTTCCAGATGGGCGAAGCGGGCCTGTCGAAGTTTGCACGGACGCTTACCGCGATCCGCGAAGAACGCTACGCCGACGCGGCGGTCTTCATGCTCAAGTCTCTGTGGGCGAAACAAACACCGGCACGCGCTGAGCGCAATGCTGGCATGATGCTCACGGGGGAATTCTGGCAACCGAAGTAGGAGAGAAGGCAATGCTGAAGAAGCTACTCGCAGGCGTCAACATCGATCAGGTGATGAGCCTCGGCAACCACGCCGTCGGCGTGCTCGCGGCCGTACTGATGGCGTGGGGCATCGGCACCGATATCACGAACCTTGTGACCGGCGTGTTCCTCGCTGGCTTCAGCTTCGCCGTCGGCGTCTGGATGAACGGCGACAATCTATTCGACGCGATACAGTCTGTCATGCGCAAGGTGCTCGCGATGGTCTTGGCGTTCGCTGCTATGCGCGGTTGGATTCGCGAAGATTGGTTTCCGGCAATCACGACGACGGTGGCAACAGTTCTGCCGATTATCTGGTCGATGCTGTTCTACGGCGACAAGCCGGGGCCGAATTTTCCGGGCACGACTGTCGTCGATCCGGTTCGCGGCAAAGACGTGGCGGCGGCGGCGGTTGCTGCTGAGCCGCACGCGGAGCCCGCACAGTGACGGCCTACGTCGCGGTCGTCGCCGCGTTCTTCAAAGTCGTCGAGTGGTTTCTCGGTCGCATCGACGAGAAGCGCCGCGCCGATTTAATCAAGCTCGGGCTCGATGCGCTCAAGGTGAAGGCTGACGATGAAACGATCTCACGCGCGGTTGCTGCTTTCGACGCTCCTGTTGTCGGGCCTAACGGCATGCACGGCGATCCAAGCGATTACCGCGACTGATCCGGCCGGACCTACTGAGCGCGAGACGGTGCGCGTGCTGTGTGCCAGGAACGATAAGGGCGAGTTTCCCTTCGGCGTGATCCTGGTGACGCACGCGGACACTGAGGGGACCATAGATCAGGTGGTTCGCCATAATCGCGCCTGGCGGGCGGCGACGAAGGACGGGGCGCTGTGCAAATGAAAAGGCCGCCCTGCCACGGGCGGCCTTCCTACGCACAGCAAGCGGCTAGTCTACGGGCTGCATGGGCTCGCTGGAACCGGCTGCGGGCGCTGTGGCAACGGCCGCCGCGCACGACTGTCCGGTCGCCTCGAAGGCCATCCTGACGCCTTCAGATTGGCACAGGCGAGCACGGGCCGCGTCGGCATAGCCAAGCCGCGCCAACTCGCGAGCGTCCATGCGCGCCTGACAGGCGTCGTCTGTCCACGTCGTACCGAAGGACAGGCCGAAGCCGACGCCTTGGCCGCCGATGCTCGACGATCCCATGCACGTCTCAGGCGCGGCTGTCAGTGCCGTCGCTTGTGCGCTGCTGACCGGCTGGCGCGGGTTCGTGATGGTCTGCGACTGCCCTTGTAGCTGGCCCTGAAGCTGGCCCTGCGCGTTCGTGTTCCGGTTCGACGAGTTACCGGAATTGCTCACGCTGCCGCCCGTCGCGGTGTTGGCGTTCGCGTTCGACGCGCTGGCGTTGCCGCCCGTTGCGGTGTTCGTGTTGACCGTGACCGGCGCGATCACGTTCGTGTTCGACGCTGACGCGGCGGCGACAGCGTTGGCGTCGGCGTTCACGCTGTGATCGTCGACGAGCGGCGTGGCTTGTGCGCTGGCGAGCGCGAGTGCGAGCGCCAACAATCCGATGAGTGTTTTCATGCGTCTCTCCTAGCTGCTTGAGTGCAGCACACAGGCGCGCGAGGGAAGTCGCGCGCCTGGTTGCTACACTCACGCGGCAAGCGGCAACAGGGAAGTATACCGCCCGCGTGAGTTGGCAATCCACACGAAGCCTTGCTTCTTCAGCCAGGCGTCGAGTTCGTCAAGGCTCTCGAAACGCTCGACGGTGTGGCCGTGCGTTTCGTCGAGCGCGAGCGCGGTCAGTCCGCGCGTGCGCTCCCATCCGTTGCGACCGATGACGGTCTTCGTGACGGTCGCAAATTTTAGCGTGATAGTTTTCGTCGTCATGTTTTTCTCCGTGGACACACGCGCGCAAATCACGCGCGGCCCACGAAGATAACACTCGACGGTGAAGAAGCGGTTCACAGTCCGGCCTCTTTGATGTACGCCGCGCGGTCGGCTTCTGTCGCAAAATGAAGCACAACCGGAAGGGTTCCTTGTGTCACACCCTTCGGCGGCAACAACATCTTGAGAGTGTGAACGATGGCCTCTTGCACCGCGATCTTGGCGGCACAGTATTCTTTAGAGTATCCGCGCTGCTCCATGCCTCCGGCCGCGTTGCGATACATCGTCAGGTCCGCTTCGGCCTGCTCGACTTGTGCCGTGATCGGTATGAGCTTCACGGCTTCATCTCCGACAGCTTGCGCATGGCTTCGGCCGCAAGTTCGTAGGCGACGCCGACTTCTTTCGACGTGTCGATGATGCGTTGCAGATAGTGTTTCGCGACAGCGAGCTTGTCGGCCTTCGCGCCGTCGCGCTTGTGCGCGAATTCGTAGTCGCTCGCAATCTCTTCCATGATCCCGACGAGCCTGTCGGCGTCGGTCGCCGTCATCTTGCCTTCGTCGATCAGCTTCGACGACACGCGGCGGCGACGGCCTGATTCGCGTGTTGCTTCGTTCGACTTCTCGGCTGTGGTGAAGCGCGCGACCATTACGTCACCCACGACAGGAGGCGGTGCGCCATCACGATCACGCCGCTGACCGCGACGAAGAGCATGATACCAAGGACGCACGCGGTCACGGTAACGGCGGCGCTGCGGTGCTCTTCGATAGACACTTTCGCGATGGCGTACAGAAGGAACGCCGTCGTCACGAACGAGTACACATAAAAGAATTCTGGCAATTGATCTCTCCGTTGTTCGAGGTTCCGGCGACGCCGCGATCAGCGTCGCCGGTCTTGGTTAGATCAGGTCTTCGTCGTCGTCACCGCTCAGCAACTCGCTCGCGCTCTTCGGCTCGGCGGGCGGGTCGACCTTCTTCGGCTCGGGCTTCGGCTCCGCTTTCCTCCCCGCTGGCTTCGGCTCAGGCTTCGGCTCGGCGGCGGGCTCGGCGTTGCCTTCGATGGTCCTCACGGTCGGCTTCGGATCGGCGGCGGGCGTGCGCGGCGTGCGCGGCTTGCGCTCTTGCGTGACTTCGCCAGTGTCACCGTCAACCACGTCGTACAATTCTTTGTCGCGGTCGAGAAGCTGAACGACGTTCTCGCCGCCTTCCTTGTCGCTCGACTTCGGCAGGTACTTGGCGGCGCGGTGAAGGACGCTCTTCCTCCACATTTCGTCTTCCCAATCTTTCCACGGGCCTGTGGGGTTTCCGCTTGCGTCCTTCGAGCGCGACGCCGCCTTCAACTTGGCAACGTCGAACCGATTGATTACCTCGCGGACGCGCGTGCCATCCTTCAGCAACGCGGACACGTAGGCGAGACGGATCGCGCCAGGCTCTTGAATCCCCTCGCCGTCGCGGACGTACCAAGGGCGATGTTTCAAGAAGGCGTTGTCGCCTTTTTCGAGATCGAAGAAGTCGTTCTCGTAGACGACTTCGCACTCGATGCTCGCGATCTCGCCGCTGTTGCGCATGCGCTTCAGCACGCCTTGCACCATCGGCATATATTTCAGTTCTTCGATGGTGATCCACTGGCCGCTGTCGTCTTTCGTTTTGCGGCGGAATTTTACAAGCGCGGCCTCGCGGCCGTCGAGCACAAGACCGTCCTGCGCGGCCTTCATCACTTCGCGGTTGAGCGAGTTGCGTGCCTCCGGCGTTGCCGCCGCGACCTTGACGAGATCGGGGTTCGTCGACAGGACGGAGATCAGGATGCGGTGAAACTTGTCGCTCGGTAGGTGGCGCGGCAAGACTGCCGTCACCTGCTGCTCGTGGCGCTTCATGTCGGCGACGACGATCTGCCATCCCGTCTCTGGCTTCTTTGTTGCTGTCTGCGGTTCCATTGGGCTCTCTCGTTGTTGGGTTCGTGATACGTCGGCGTACTAGACCGGCTTCAGTAGCTTATATCCCCACGGTGGCAAGTCGATTGTTGTGACCTTCGTCGGCAAGCCAGGCCACGCCACGCGCACCGCGATCTCAAGCTGAGCATCATCGAAGTGCTTGCCGCCCTGGTTCTTCCTGATCTCGTTCTCGTGGCGGATCGCGCGCTCGCGCTGCATACAGCGGTGATAATCGTCGAGCGCGTGACGGTAGACTTCGAGCCCCTCTTCGGCGGCGTGCGGATCAAGCTCATAGATCACGACAGGGTGCGGCTTCTTGCTCTCGACGACGATGAACACGAAGGCGTTCACGCGGCCGCCGCCAGCGGCTTCCCATATGAGCGGGTACATGGCACGCTGCAAGTGATAGCCGTACTCGGCGACGCTCTTCTGAAACCCTTCCGGGCTCGCGTCGGCGGCCGTCTTCAGGTCGCCCATGACTGCGAGCTTGTGGTTGTGGAGATCGGGCCGCACCTTGACAAGCTCGCCCGTGCTCTCGTCGAGCGCGTAGGCGGATTGCTCAATTGAAGGCTCGCCAGAGATCAGCTTGCGCACCATTGGATTGCGATGCACGTACTCGGCCATGCGAAGCGCGTCGTCGTACTGACCTGAAGTCAGCGCAACCTTGCCGCACTCGCTCGCGATCTTCTCGTCGGCTTCCCATTTTTTCCCGCGTCGATCATCGGAGCCGCGATAGAAGCGCGCGTCGAACGTGCCCGGTTCGAGCACGGCGACGCCGGTCGCGTCGCCTAGCTTCTGCGGATCGGTGGCTTTCCGGTCGGCATAGCGCGCGTGGTACGGCGTGCGCGCGAAGTGCGTCCACAGCGTCGAGCGCGAGACGCCGCCGCCTAGGTGGTACTCTTCATTGGTCTGCTGATAGATTCCTGGCCGGTCGACGAGCGTCGGCGGCGCTTCGTTCTCGATTGTCTCGCCCTCGCGGAATTCTGGCGGAATGTATTTGCTGAGTATCATGGTTTTCTCCACGTTGCTGAGTGTCATGGTCGTCTCCGGTTCTTTTCCCTGCGCACAATGCGCTCGATTTCTTTCTTCGTCGGTCGCGGCACGGGGCGCACTGGCGTCGTCGGCCGCAAGATCAGCACCGTCTCGCGCCAGCCGCCACGCGATCCTGGCGGCGGTAGCAAGTGCAGCTTCGTGAAACGCGGCGCGCGCGTAACGTCGACGATGATGCCGTCGATCAGATACGTGCGCGTCCGCGTCTTCTTCATTTCAGTTTCTCGACGTTCGCCCAACGCTCGAAGCGTTTGTCGATGTAGACCGGCGTCAGCTTGCGCTTCCACGCGTCGAAGCGCTTCTGACAAATCTTGCGCTCGGCAACAAGATCGTCGCGCTTTTTGTTTGCCTCTGCCACAGCGTCGGCTTTGAAGTCGTCGAACTTTGCGTGCATGCGGCCTTGAAAGGCGGCAGGTACTCTCTCGCGAACCTCGTCGAAGTCGTGGCGCGTGAACGACACGGCCGTCGGGATGCGAAAGCCAAACGCTCGCGGCGCGTCCGGCTTTGTGTAGAAGCGCGTGATGTGCGTCTTCTCTGTGATGATATCGGCGACGTGTTTTTCTTGATCTGCGATCCACGTCGCCAGTTGGTCGATCAACCATCCTAACTTGTCGCGCGACGCCTCGAACGGCAACTCGCGCGCGCCCATGCATGAGCTTGTTTGCGTGTACGGCACCGGCCGCGTGTAGCCGTGGTGCGCGATGACGCCTGTGTTAGCCAGGATCGCACGGCCGCAAATCTGGCACGTGAGCGACGCGCTTTCGCGCGCCGCCCTTGCTGCCGCGTTCGCGGCTTTCTCTTCGGCGCTGAGCGTGCGCCTGCGCTGACCCCATCTCACTCCGCGAAAGCCTTGCCGGTGGCGTGCTCGTATGCGAGGCGAAGTGCGGCCTCGATTTTCTTTGTCTTGTTGCGCCTGGCTTTCCTGATCTCGTTGCCCATGATTCGCACCATGTCGGCCCACGCCTCTTTGCGCGCCGCCTCTGCGTTGGCTTCCCTTGCCGCGTCGAGTTTGGCTTTGCGCTGAGCTTCGGCCATCGCGTGAACGGTCGGCAACTTCCCGGTTGCCAGCAAGTCGCCGATGAACGTCGCGAAGTTGCTTCTCGCCTTCACGAACACGCCGAGATGCGTCGAGTACGTCCGGCCCTCTTCGACGACGGCGCGGCCGATGGCGTCGATCAGGCGGTAGCCAACGCCGAAGGGCCGCTCTGCACGGAAGCACGCGCGGCGCTCGCCGTCGACGATCACGTCGTAGTCATAGACGAGCTTCTCGCCTTTGGCCTTGCGGCGGGCGTTTCCCTCGCTGTCGCGAGCGACTTTCTTGAATTCGGTCTTTGTCATTTTCTCGATCCCTGTTTCGAGTTGCGGCATGATCGCCGCGCTAGGGCCTCCGCGTGAGCGAAGGCCGAAGCGCGAGGGTCAGGCTTTGCGATAGATGCGAAGGAAGTGCTCGCGTGCCGCGCGTGTGTGTTTGCGCGGGATTGCGGACGCTTCAAACGCAATAGCCATTTTCGCGGTTTCGATCATGTCGAAAAGGAACAACATGATCTTGAACGCGGCGACCTGTTGCGAGCGTGTGGCGCGCTTCATTGCACAATCCGGCCTTCGCTAAAGTCGCAAAAGATATTGCGGCGCGGATGGAGCTTCACCATCAACTCAACCGCCTGACCATAGCGGCGGTCGAGATCACCGGCCTGCGTCACGACTTCGAGGCGGTCGATCTCGCGGCCGTCGAGGTCTTTGACGATGCACGTCTTGCGCATCATCGTCTCTGGCGTAACTTTCACGCGGAGCTTCTCGGCGGCCTTCCAAGCCTTACGCATTTGCGCACGAGTTTTCGAGTTGTAGAGGTTCATTTGTGCCATCTCCCTGTTGCGGCATGTTGTGACTACCACAACAACGGTTGACGGATCAATAACTTTCTGCGCGTAGTGTCGGCCTGCAATCTGAGGGGCTGGAATGGCTGCGAAATTAACGCCTGTCGAGATCGTCGACGCCAAGTTGCGGCGCAAGGGCTCGATGCTGTGGAAGGTCTGCAAGGTTGACAGGTCCGCACCGATTCGGTGGCTGCAAGATCGTGGTGGCACGATCCCAGACCGATACTTTTCGGCCATCATGTTCGCGTCGGGTGAGCTTCGCGCTGGCGTGACTAAGGGTGATCTCGTTGCTTGAGCTTCGCGACTATCAAGTCGATCTGATCGACCGCGTGCGCGTTGCGCTGCGTTCGCATCGACGCGTGGTCGCACAGCTACCGACGGGCGGCGGCAAGACCGCACTGTCGACGACGATGCTGAAGACCGTGGCGTCGAAGGGCTTCGGCGGCATGTTCACGGTTCACAGGCAAGAGCTTGTCGATCAGACAATTCGCACGTTCACAGAATTCGGCCTGCCTTACGGCGTTATAAGCGCGGGCTATAAAGAAGCGCCGCGTGAACTGATCCAGATTGCGAGCATCGACACGCTTCGCGCGCGGCTTCGCGCTGGCTGGCGGCCGAAGATCGCGCCGAAGCTGATCGTGGCCGACGAGTGCCACCACGCGGCGGCGGGCGGTTGGGCCTATGTGCTCAGCGAATTCGCCGACGCCAAGATCATCGGCCTGACGGCAACGCCTGAGCGGCTTGACGGTCGCGGGCTCGATGAGCAATTCGACCACATGGAATGCGGGCCGTCGACAGGCGAACTGATCCGTCGCGGCTACCTGTCGAAGTATCGGCCGTTTTGCCCGTCGCCGCCTGATCTCACGGGTGCGAAGACGAAGATGGGCGACTTCGTGAAGCGCGATATCGGCGGCATCATGGACAAGTCGTCGATCACGGGCGACGCGATATCGCACTATCTTGCGCACGCTCGCGACCGTCGCGCGCTCGTGTTCTGCGTGAGCGTCGAGCACTCGCAGCACGTCGTGCAGCAAGCGAAGGACGCGGGAATAGTCGCCTGGCATCTCGACGGCGAAACAAATCGAGGCGAGCGCCGCCAAGCGATCACGGCGTTCCGTCGTGGCGAGATCAAGATGCTGTCAAACGTCGATCTCTTCGGCGAAGGCTTCGACGTTCCGGCCGCCGACGTTTCGATCATGCTGCGGCCGACGCGCTCGAAGGCGCTGTTCCTTCAGCAATGCGGGCGCGTGCTCCGGCCGCTCGAAGGCAAGGCTCCGGCGATCCTGCTCGATCACGCTGGCAACATCCACCGGCACGGCCTGCCGTGCGACGAGCGCGAGTGGTCGCTCGCTGGCGTCGACAAGCAGAAGGGTGAAGCTCCGGCCGTCGAGCCGAAGACGTGTCCGAAGTGCATGTTCACGCACCGCGCGGGTCCGCCGAAGTGTCCGAATTGCGGCTTCAAATACGACAAGCAATCGCGTGAAGTCGATCAGGTCGAAGGCGTGCTGAGCGAGGTTGTCGATCTCGCCGCGCTCCGCAAGGAAAAGAAGGCGCGCGACGATGCGGAGAAAAAAGAGATCGCAGCGAGGCGCACCGAAGAGAACCGTCGCGCGCGAACTATCGAAGACCTTGTCGAGCTTGGTAAGTTGCGCGGCTATCGCGAACCGGAGAAATGGGCGGCGCATGTTTACACGGCGCGCGTTGGGTCAACAGCGAAGAGGTATGGACAGTGACACAGCACACGGAAGAAGAAGCGGCGAAGCGGTGGTGCCCGTTCTCGCGGTATCGGAGCATCAACGGTGAGGGGATAAACCGATGGGCAAGCGCGACGGACGTGCAAATGAACCCGCTGCCCGCGCGGTGCATCGGATCACAGTGCATGGCGTGGCGCTGGAAGCTCGACGAAGGACAGCCGACGCACCAGACCCAAGGCCGCTGCGGGCTCGTCGGCAAATGATTGAGCGCGTCCCTGCTTTCACGTTCGAGCAAACCACGATGTACGGCGGCGCGCACAGCGGCGCGATCATCTCCGACGACAAGCTCTATCGCTATGCGCTATGGCGGCAGTGGGATGCGTCGCGGCCTGGCTGCAACTTCGTGCTGCTCAATCCGTCGACGGCCGACGCGGACAATGACGACCCGACGATCATCCGGCTATGCGCGCGCGCAAAGACGGCTGGCTTCGGATCGCTCGCGGTGACAAACGCCTACGCGTACCGAACGAAGTCGCCGAAGGAATTGGCGAAGTTCGCGCGCGCTGGCGGCGATCCGGTCGGGCCGCAAAACGAGCGCGCGCTCTATGCCTTCGGCCGCAATGCGAAGGCCGTGCTGATCGGATGGGGCACACACGTCGACGAAGCGCGGCCGGATCGGCACAAGGCGCTGCTGGCGTTCTACAGCGCGGCCGGTATCGACGTGCACGATCTCGGCCGCAACAGCGACGGCACGCCGAAGCACCCCCTCTACATCGCCTATAACCAACGGAGCGCGGTCGGGCTGTGATTGTCTGCCTTCCATGCACGAGTGACTTCAATCGGTTGCCGAAGAAAATCCGCGCGCGCATCCGGCGACTGTCGCCGCGCGCGACGGCGTGCTGGCTATGGACGGGGCCGCGCCACTACAGCGGCAAGGCGTGCGCGTGCGTTCGCATCGACGTGTGCAAATGCTACGGCCGCCAGTGGCACGACGGCCGCAACTGGCTCGCGCATCGGCTGACGTACACGCTACTCGTCGGTGAGATTCCGCACGGGCTCGTGCTCGACCACCTGAAGGCGAAGTGCTCGTCGCGCCGCTGCGTGCGGCCGGATCATCTTGAGCCTGTGACGATAGAAGTGAACACGATGCGCGGCGGCGGGCGCTTCGGTGGTAAGAAGCTGCAACCGCTACCCGTGGCGACGCCGCTGCCGTGGGTGCAAGATGAAGAGGTTCCGTTCTGATGCCTAGAAAAGATCGCTACACGCGCACGTCTGACCGTTGGGGCGCGAACCGCAAGGCCGAGATGCTTCTCACGGTCACGAAGGGCGGTCGCAACGCCGACGACGTGGCGCGCGAGAACGGCTTCACACCTGAAGAGTTCGCGGCCATGCTGAAGCTCTTCGAGAAGTACGGCACACACGGCCTTCGCGCGCGTCGACTTCAGATTTACACCGGCCGCCAATACGACGGCGACAAGCGGTTGCGCCCGTCGATCATGGTGAGGTCTGACTATGTCAAAGGCTGAAACCGATATCTCGAACCGCATCCGTATCGAGTTGTCGAAGCTCGGCGCGCGCATGTTCCGCAATCATCGCGGCAAGCATCTCACGCTCGATGCGAAGCGCGTCGTGACGACGGGCCTGTTCCCTGGCGCGAGCGATCTGATCGGCTGGACGGCTGTCGAGGTTACGCCTGAGATGGTCGGCCGGACGCTCGCGGTGTTCACAAGCGTCGAGGTCAAGTTCGGCAAAGGCCAGGCGACGGAAGATCAGCAAGGATGGCTCGATGCGGTCACGGCCGACGGCGGAATCGCCTGCGTCGCGCGGTCACCTGAAGACGCTCGCGAGGCCGTGCTTGTCCGCATCGGCCTCGCGCTTCGCGCGCTGACGGTTCGCGTCTAGCGGAAGATCAAGTTTAGGAAGCCATACAGGCCGACGAGCGTCGAGCCTGCCGTGACGTAGAGCACGGCGGCAAGCAGGCACGCCAGCACGTCACGACGCCAGCGGCGGGCGTTCCAGCCACCTATAGGGCGATAGAGGACACGGCCGGTCACGGCACACCCCACGCGATCAGGAAGAACAGGGTGACGATCACGACGTTAAACGCCGTCGATCCGATTGCCGCGATCCGGGCGGCCGTGCTAAGAGGCTTGCGACGCATGTGATTCTCCGTTGCTATGCGTTGACAGTTGAAGGCCGTCGCGAGTGGACACGCGGCGGCCTTTCACGTTCTAGCACGAAGGCGTTGCTGAAGCCTTAGCGGATCAAACCTGTCGGCATCACGTCGCCGCCGAACATCTCCGGCCCCATCTCTTCGAGCTTGCGCATCGCGACGGCGTGGCCGCTCTCCTGTGCCATCGTGAGACACAGCAAGCGGAACACCGAATAGAGCTTCTTGTCGGTCGCCGCGATCAACTGCGCCGCGCCAAGCAGGGACATGAGCGACGCGAGGTTGCGCGCTCCGGCGTCGCCGCCGAAGCCTGCACTGGCCGCGCCTTGCTGCGCTTCGACGGCAAGGTGCTCGCGCAATTGCTGTATGCCGTCGGCGACGAGCTTCAACTGCATCGCGCTAAATTTCTGGAAGTCAGGCATCAGTGAACGCTCCCGTCATCGTCTTTTTTCGGTGAAAAGTTGGCGGCCATGCGAAGCGTCTCGCTGTCAGGCGCTCCGGTCAACGCATCGTCGACCGGCTGCGAGAGATCGACTTGCTCGACGATAGCGCCTGTCAGGTGCCCGACGGCGTTCATAAACACGGCCTTGTAACCCTCGAAGCGATCCGGGTCGGTGACTTCGTACTTCTTCACCATCTCCCACGCCGCGTTGATGAGCGCGAGCATCGTCATGGGCTCGCGATTGTCGTCGTCGAAGCTGTGCGCGAGCCGCTTCTCGGCGCGCTCGACGAGGTAGGTGATGGCGGCGCGGTACGCTCGCGCATCTTCGATCGCTTGCTTCGTCGGCGGGCGACGCTCGTCGTTGTCGGGTGCTTGGCTCATGGTTGTGTTTCCTCCGTCGACGGTCGCAAGTCCGGCGTCGACCACGATGGGCTGGTTGACACGCTGATGTACAGCAAAGCGGCCACGGCAAGCAATGAGCCGGTCGCGACGAGCGCGAGGCCGCCGACGCCTGACACCACGTCGCGCTTGTACTCGACGGTGCAGATTAGGACGGCTCCGGCCGCCATGCACGCCGCGCCGACGAGCGCGAGCGTGATCGCATAGAACAGGTCGAGGCGGTACATGATAAGCGCTGGCACGCCTATCACCATGCCAACGCCGCAAAAGAAAATCGCGACGGAGATCGCGCCAAGCGCGAGCGTGTGCCGTGTGTCAGCGCTGACCTTGCGGCGGTATTCGTTAGCTCCGGGATCGACGAACGTCATGGTCATACCTCCACGTAGCTGTTGACGATCTGCTCAGGGTCAGCGCCGCACGCTGCGGGCACGAACACCATCGCAATTGCCGTGCTGTCGATGTTCTCGACTTGCTTGTACAGCAGGCCGCCGGGGACGGCGGCGACGAACGTGCCAAACCACTCTTTATCGAGCTTGTCACAATGTATGCGCTTCCATTCGAATTGCCTAGCCATGGTGTTCAGTCTCCTATTTCGTCGCTGAAGAGGTCGGACGTTCCTTCGTAGTCGCCAGTGCCCGACGTTGCTGGCGTTTCACTCAAAAGGCCGAGTGGTAGCCGCGTGCCCCGCTCCCTGAAGGCTGGCGAGAAGTATGTCGGCGGTGCCGGTTCCGCCCCTGGCGTCGAGCGCAACGGGCGCACCCAATCGTGTGACCACGGCGTTCCTGCGAGAAGGCGCTTCAACGTCGGTGACTGATTTGCGACGACGAAGTAACCTGGCGCGATGGCAATGCCGATGCGGCCAAGCGACGAGCGAGCTTCCGCCTGCTGCACATCGCTCTCTTTGCCGCTCGCGACTTGGATCAACTCGCCAACGCTGACTTCTTTTGTGCCTCGCGTGCTCTGCACGCGCAGCGTAGTGAGTGCGATTTGCCTGACGAGCTTTACTTCATCGGTCGCCGATTCGATTGCGGTGTAGGAGCCCCATGATCGCGCTTGCAACCACCTAGTTGCGGCGTCGAGGTCGACGAGCTTGGTACTGTGACACAGGTAATATCCTGCAACCATCGCGGCAATCTGGTCGGCGGCACGGCGGTCCTGCAACACGGCGCTCGCCGCCTTCGTGAATGTCGCGATATTCTTCAGAAGTGTGGTCGAGTGCTCGACGGTCCTGTAGAACATCGCCGCCGCGTACTCAGGCGTCAGTGTGGCCTCGATATCGCGCATAAGAGCGACGAAGTGCTCTTCGGATGTTTCTTGCGGCATCGGCTGAAGCACGAGCTTGGAGATGCGCGACTGATCAGCGCGCTCGCCCGCCGCCGTGTTGATCGACGATAGGCAGAAGCTAGAGCGCACGATGTACTCGACGCCTTCGCCCGTTCCAGAACCACGCTTCACGCTCGACCCGCTCGACGATAGCCGGATAAGTTTCAGCACGGATTGAACGCGCTCGCTGTCTGTTTTGCCCTCGGATTCGAATTCGTCGATCAACACCGGCCTCGCGTCGTGGTGCATGTGTTGGCGTATTCCAGCCTCTGTGATCGTGCCGTCGCAACGCTCGACGAGCGGGCCGATCATGCGCGCGACGACTGCGTTCACGACCGTAGTCTTGCCCGATCCAGCGCCGCCCGTGATCCAGATGTGGGGCCGCCAATCCAGCATTCCGCACACCATCGAGGTAACGAGCCAGCCGCACAGCAGCGCTCCGCTTTCCGGTCTCGTCCAACTGAAACGCTCGCACAGTTTTGCGAGGGTGTTGGCGTCGGCCGTCGATGCTGCGGTGGCTTCAGGAAAGTCAACACGCGGCTTTGCTGCGTAGATGTGACGACCTGGTATCTCGTGTGGCGCTGTTCGAACGCCATCGACGAGAACCTCGTCACCCAAGTGAACCATTGCACGGCCGCCATCCTTCCACGCGCCACGGCCTCGAACGCGGTTGTCGTCGAAGATACCGATTTCGTGCGAGCGCCTGAGCAACTCTGACACGGCGTCCTCAACGTCGAAACGCTTGCCTGTCGTCTTAGGCCATCGCTCCGACCACCAAACCGGACTCGGGTACAGCGACAGCAAGTTGTTGACGGTGTGGGCGACGGCGCTGAAGCGCACGACTTGCTGCGATCCGCTCGGGAAATAGTAATAGACACCGTCGTCGTGCCCAAGGATTCGGAAGGGATAGGGCGCGACGGCCGGTTGCTTGTCCGTAGGAGGTTTCGCAATCCGGCCGTCGCTCGATGCGGTCGTAACCGCATCATCACTCGACGGCGCGTCGTGGGCCGCGTCGTCATTGCTCGAAGGCGTGTCTGCTCGTGACGCCTGAGCGGAGGCAACACCCTTGGCACGGCCTGCCATCCACGTCAACAGCTTCGCGCGGTCCCAACCGTCGGCTTCGGCGTCGGCCGCGTCCCATCCGGCCGGTTTCGTCTCGTCCGGCGTCAACACCTTGATCGTCTTCGCCACGCCGTTCAGGAGGCCAGCGACGGCGGCCATAGCCTTCACGCCTGGCGCGTCGTTGTCCGGCCACAGCACGACACTGCGGGCCACGAGCGGCGTCCAGTCGGTCTTGTGAGGGGCGTTTGTTCCGCCTGCCCACGTGACCACGGTAACGCTACCCAAAAGCCTGAAAAGAGCATCGGCCGATTTCTCGCCTTCGACAACGAACACCTGACCACGGTCGCCCGTGTCCGGCTTGCGCACATAGAGCGGTCGCGGCTCGTCGAACGGCCAGTGCGTCCACACGTCGACCACGCCGTCGCCGCTGTCGATGCGCGCCCATCGAAGCATTGGCGTGAGCTTCTTGCCTTCGATCTCCGCGCGGATCACGATGCTCGCCTTGTCGTACTGATGCACGAGCACGGGCTTGTATTTTCCAAAGCGCCGCCGCTTCGGGTTGTAGGTGATGAACGTGCGACCTGGCGTCGGTATCTCCGCGTGCGTCATGCCAGGCTGCAACGCCGCATAGATCGACGGCTCGGCGTCGGCACGGGCGGCTATTGCGGGCTTCGTGAGCTTGATGCCGGTCGACTTACCGTCGAGGATTCGCACGGCCTCGGCCGCCGTAACGCGGTTCACGTTCGCCACGAAGTCGACAACATCGCCGTGCGCGCCGCAACCGAAGCAGTGGTAGAAGCCAGCCGACGGCTTCACGGTGAACGATGGCGTCTTCTCGTTGTGGAACGGGCATAGCCCACGGAACTCGGTGCCGTCTTTCGCGAGGATGACTGTCCGGCCGACGATATCGGCTATCGGGTGCCTGGCGCGCGCGCCTTCGAAGTCGAGGCTCATGCGAGCGTAACTTGCTGCGGGGTCATTGTCATGGTGCCTCCTACGGAACCGCTCGACCCTTCTCACGAGATTGTGGTCGCTGTCAAATCGGCAGGAAACTGCGGATAACATTGGAAAATGGCGAGTTACCGAGCGTAATGCGGCGTAACCATGCTAACCCATTGATTGTAAACGCAAGTTACGCAAGTTACGAAAGTTACGCTTTTTCAGGTGGGTGCCTATACGCGTGATGCGCGCGACGCGTGATGTGTGCGCGTGTATGTGCATGTATGTGTGTTTATGCGTAACTATATATATAAATATCTAAGAATATATATATAATATAAAGGGTTAGATAGGTTACGCTAGAAGTTACGGTGAGGTTACGCTGCGTTACCTATGTAGGAAATACTCAGCATTTAAGCCATTCTTCAGGTTACGCTTGCAGAAATGAGCCAGTTTATGAGATAGGCCACAGGATGACACTCAACGCTCGCCAAGAGGCCTTCGTTCGTGAGTACCTGCTAGACGGCAACGGTACTCAGGCGGCTCTGCGGGCAGGCTACAGCCCACGGGCGGCCAAAGAGATCGCGACCGAAAACCTCACGAAGCCTGCCATCGCCGAAGCTGTAGCGGCCGGACGGGCCAAACTGAAGATCGCTTCGCAGTTCTCCGTCGAGGCAACGCACGACGAAATCCGCGCTCTCGCGCACAGCGATCCGCGCTCGGTGTTCAACGACGACGGCACGATCAAGAAGCCTTCCGAGTGGACGGATGAGATCGCGCGGTGCATCGCGGGCTTCGAGGTTGTCGAGACGTACGACAAGGTGAGCGGCGAACACACTGGTCGCATCGTCAAAATCAAACTATGGCCGAAGGACAACGTGCTGACGCTCAAGGCCAAGGTTCAGAAGCTCGTCACGGATCGCGTCGAGCACTCGCTCGATCAGGGCACGGCCGACGCGCTGATGAAAGCACGCGAGCGGCGCAACGCGACAAAGGTCGAAGATGGCGACGCTTAAGGTCGGCTGGAAGTGCAAGTGTGGTGGCGAGCGCGAAGCTGATGTTCCGACGCGACGCTTTGACGAAGACGTGCGCGACTGGATGACGATGGTGCAATGGTGTTTGATGATCGAACACCGCAAGGCGTCGCCGACGTGCCGCGCCACGTCGTTCGAGTACGCCAAAATTCCGTACCACGAAGGCGCACAGCTTGGCGCACCCTCGAACTGACTTCGATCAGCAAACTCTCGAAGCTGCGATCTTCGACGATCTCGCGTCATTCGAATTTGATCCGCTCGGCTTCGTCATGTGGGCCTTCCCGTGGGGCGAAGGCTCGCTGACCGGCCTCACTGGTCCGCGTAGGTGGCAACGCAAATACCTGCGCGAGCTTGGCGTCGAGCTACGCGCTGGCGTCGATAGCGGCGCTGTCGTGCAGAAGGCAATCGCGTCCGGCCACGGTCCCGGCAAGTCGACGCTCGTCGCGTGGGTGATCCTATGGGCGATGAGCACGTGCGTTGACACACGCGGCGTCGTCACCGCGTCGACCGATACGCAGCTACGCACGAAGACCTGGCCGGAGATCGCGAAATGGCATCGCCTGATGCTCAACGCGTTCATGTTCAGTGTGACGGCGACAGCTATCTACTCGAACGACAAAGGCCGTGAAAAGACTTGGCGCATCGATATCGTGCCGTGGTCGGAGAACAACACCGAAGCGTTCGCCGGTCTGCACAACAAGGGCAAGCGTATCTTCATCGGCTTCGACGAAGCGTCGGCCATCGCTGATAAGATTTGGGAAGTGACCGAAGGCGCACTGACCGACGAGAACACGCAAATCATGTGGCTCGTGTTCGGCAATCCGACGAAGAACACGGGCCGCTTTCGCGAGTGCTTCGGCCGCTTCAAACATCGCTGGACGCGATTGAACCTCGACACGCGCACGGTCGAAGGCGTCAATCAAACCCATATCGCGAAGTGGCTGCTCGACTACGGTGAAGACAGCGACTTCTTCAAGGTGCGCGTTAGAGGGGAATTCCCAAGCATGGGCGACAAGCAATTTATCTCAAGCGCGGTTGTCGAGGCTGCACGCAAGCGCGAAGCGATCTCGCACATGAACGATCCGCTCGTCATGGCTATCGACGTGGCGCGCTTCGGATCAAACAAGAGCGTGATCGCGTGGCGCAAGGGTCGCGACGCTCGCACAATGCCGTGGCTCAAGTTCACGGGCCTCGACACGATGCAACTCGCCGCGCGCATCGTTCAACTGATCTCGACGCATAAGCCTGACGGCGTGTTCATCGACGAAGGCGGCGTCGGTGGCGGCGTGGTCGACCGCTGTCGCCAACTCGGCGCTGAAGTGATCGGTGTACAATTCGGTGGCGCGGCTGATCGCGCTGGCTTGGCTGAGCAAGGCGCTGATGGTGAGCGGTACGCGAACAAGCGCACGGAAATGTGGGCGACGATGAAAGCATGGCTGCCAGGCGGTGCGATCCCTGACGATCCCGATCTCGCTGACGATCTCATCGGGCCTGAGTACGCGTTTAACAAGCGCGACGAGATTCAACTCGAAAGCAAAGACGACATGCTGAAGCGCGGGCTATCGTCGCCGGACGAAGGCGACGCGCTGTGTCTGACGTTCGCCTATCCGGTTGTGCGCGCTACGCCGAACGCCATCGCGGCGATGCAACAGCAAGATCGGGGCGAGTACGATCCGCACGCTTGACGGCTGACGCGACTTGTGCGCGTGATGGCGTTTGTGCCCTTCGGCGGCCCTCTAAAAACCCGACGCGTGTGGTCCGCGAAAAATCCACGAAGAGGCTCGCGCGCTCATACGGCTCGCGGGCCTCTTGCTTTTTGCCCGAACCTATGCGCGTGCTCACGGTGTCCCTGGTCGCGTCACGGCGGTCGCTGAGTACGCACTTCGCTGCACGTCGGTCGGACGCGCCTCGCGCGATCAGGGCTTCACTCTCACACGGGAACGGTGACAACCATGCAAAGCAAACTGGAAGTGAACGCGCTCTTCGACGATATCGAGAAGCGCGTCGAGGCGTGCGATACAGTAGCGGGCGGCCTCGTGCTGTTCATTCAAGAGACGGCGAAGTTCTTCGCAGCGTGCGCGCAAGAAGGCGACGCTGAGGCGGTGCTCGAAGGCGCACAACGCCTCGACGCGACAGCGACGCTGATGGCCGAAGCGATGATCGAGAACACCGAAGTCGAAGACGATCAGGACGGGCCGAAGGTCGTGACGTTCGACAATGAAGTCGGCGGCAACAACACCGCGTCGACCGTCGTCGCGACGCACGTCGGTGTCCCGGCGCAAGAGGAGCTCGACAGGATCGACGAGGGGCTGCACATGCAGGCCACTGACGGCGGGCCGAATCCGGATTATGTGGGTCCGGACTGACCGAACCGCGACTAAACCCGCTAACCATAAGCACTTCCTGCGAGGCCCTGGGTTCACGCCCGGGGCCTTAATGTTGTGGCCACCACAACGTATTGATTTAATAGGGATTTTCCGCCAATAGTTCCCGCCACATGAGGGGCCACAACCCCTAGACGAAACAACGCGAGGCTGTGTTCGACGCATGTGTTCAACCCCAAAATCACCCGATAAGCCGACGCCGCCGCCGCTGAAGCCGGACGCTTCGGCCGCTGGCGCGGGGCAACGCAAGCGCACGAACCAAGCGCAGGCTGGCTTTCAAACGATCCTCAATATCGGCGGCGCTCCGGGCCTTGCTCCGGGCTCGACGACGGCACAACCGAAAGCGCAGACGGGCGCGTGATGGGATTGCTTGCGGTGTGGTTCAGCGGTCGGAACGCGCACGTCATGGATGCGAGGTCACAGGTTCGAATCCTGTCGCCGCAAGCAACTGATCGAGGGACACGATGATAGTTTCGCTCGCCTTCGTGCTGACCGTGACGCTCGTGATCAAGGCGGTGCAATTCTATGGATAAGGTTTTCGTGATCGTCCACGGCAAGCGAACCTTCTTCGACCGCGAAGGCAAGGTCGGCCCGATGTATCTCGGGCAATTCGGTTGGAAAGGCGCGCTCTCACAAGCGCAGCAATTCGTGAGCGAGACTGAAGCCAAGCTCGCGATCAACCTGAGCAAGCGCGACGTGCCGCTGATGTGGTACGGCGCGGAGCCTGAAGTGCGCGCGATCAAGACTGAATTGCTGCTCGACGCCGGTTCGATGGCGCACGACTACGATCCATTTGCGGGGCTCAATGCCTAAGACAGAAGCACAAGTCCTTGAGAAGCCGAAGGCGAAGACACAGCGCGCCGCGCCTGGTTCCGTCGAGGCGCTTGTGCAGATTTGCAATCGCCGCCTATCGTCGCTTGAACGCTCGCGCCTGTCGTGGTTCTTCGCCATGCGCGAGCTTGCGATGTACATTCAGCCGCGCCTCGGCCGCTTCTACGAAACGCCGAACGAAGGCGATAGAGGCTCGCGCAAGAACTACCGGATCATCAACTCGACGGCGACGACGGCCTCGATGCGCTTCGCCGCTGGCATGTTCGCGGGCACGACGAACCCAGCGCGGCCGTGGTTCAAGCTCGGCATCTCCGGCATGGAGATCGGCGACAACACGAAGATCAGGCTGTGGCTCGATCTCGTGTCGAAGAAGATGTTCCAGATACTTGCGGCGTCGAACTTCTACCGCAGCATCGCAACCATCTACGAAGAGATGGGCGTGATGGGTACGGGCGTGATGCTGCAATACGAAGACTTCAATGACGTGGTTCGCTACTACCCGAAAGCGGCGGGCGAATACTACCTCGCGGTCGACGGCCGCCTCGAAGTCACGACGTTCGCCGAGAAGATCGTGATGAGCGTGGCGGAGCTTGTCGACCGCTTCGGCATCGACAACGTGTCGTCGAACGTGCGCTCGCTTTGGAACGACGGCAACCTCGACGAAGAAGTGCTGATCGGTCACATCATCATGCCAAACGCCGATTACATTCAGGGCGGCTTCGGCGCGGACGGCATGCCTATCATCGATGTGTGTTGGGAGTGGGGCGCAAACATCAATCAGGTGCTTGAGCGTCGCGGCCATACTGAGCGGCCGTTCATCGCTCCGCGTTGGCATGTGACCGGGAACGACGCCTATGGCCGCTCGCCTGGCATGGACGCGCTTGGCGACAGCAAGGCGCTGCAACTCATGGAGAA